>Ga0224558_1000044_pt1 | contig 140777 bp, 98 predicted proteins | sample 714S32024metaG_FD_180682 | JGI IMG/M metagenome (GOLD analysis project Ga0224558, IMG submission 180682) | Peat soil microbial communities from Stordalen Mire, Sweden - 717 S3 20-24 | ecosystem: Environmental > Terrestrial > Soil > Wetlands > Peat | place: Sweden: Norrbotten County, Stordalen... | reverse complement strand
CTCTCTTCTCGGGCTCCGGGGAGAACTCTTGCCACACAAACACGCCAAGCCCTTCTGCTCGGTGTTGCCTATAACATATACCGGCTTAAGCCGTCGCCTCTTCTCGGTAGGATGTCAACAGAGCCAGCGATTCTCTAATGCGAGCCGTTCGCTGAAGCGGCTCTTTGCGTGGCAAGACGGCTGACAGCGTCGCTCTGCTTGACCATCTCCATCACCGATTGGCCCTTTTCAGCAAGCGCACCCGTGGGACAGGCCTGCACGCACTTGCCGCAGCCGGTGCAGTTGCTTGCCTTGCCCCAGTCGTCCTTGAGGTCGCTGACAAGGCGCGAGTAGATTCCGCGCGAGGAGACCTCCCAGACATGCGCTCCTTCAACCTCCGCGCAGACCCGCACGCAGCGTGTGCACAGAATGCAGCGATTCTGATCGAGAACGAAGCGAGGGTGCGTCATATCGACGGCGAGGCGCGGATTGTTATAGGCGTAGCGTACGTGGGTGATGCCCAGCTCGCGTGCCATCGACTGGAGTTCGCAGTGGCCATTGGAGACGCAGGCCGCGCAGATGTGATTGCGCTCCACCAATAACAACTCAACGGCCATTTTTCTATAAAGCGTAAGCTTGGCTGAAGAGGTCTTGATCGACATGCCCTCCTGAATGGGCGTCGTACAGGCCGGCAGCAGTCGGTCAGTCCCGGCTAACTCCACCATGCACACGCGGCAGGCTCCCACCGCGCTCAAGCCCTTCAGGTAACAGAGCGTGGGAATCTTCTTCCCGTGGTCGCGGGCCGCTTCCAGGATGGTCTGCCCTTCCCTGGCATTTACCAACTCGCCATCAATTCGGACGGAAATCGCTTTAGTCGGCACGGCGGAACTCCTCTCTCAATTGGCACTGACCGGGGCTCGCAAATCGCATCGCAGGCAGCGGCGGCATTCTTCCAGCGCCTCGTTCGGATCTAGCCCCACAACCACTTCATGCTGTGAACGAATCCTGAGGGCGGCCGGAATGGCATGCGCCTCGTGGCGGCGGCTAAGGCTCGGTTCTCCCGGTGCCGTGCGGCTGTATTCAAAGTCCGGGAAGAGACGCTCCCAGCGTTGTTCACCCATCAGGCGTTCGTCCATCTTCTGCGCCGCCTGTTTGCCGCAGCTCATGGCGTTGGAAACGTTGGAAGCGCCGGTAATCACGTCGCCTCCGGCATAAAAATTAGGCCGGCTAGTCTCGTACGTGAAGCGATCCACAATGATCGTTCCCTCTTCCTTGAGCGCCAGTCCTGAGGCGCTGCAGAAGTCCTTATCGAAGGTCTCGCCCACGGCCAGAATCACACTGTCGCACTCGAAGCGTTGCACCTCATCGGTGGGCATCGGCCTTCTGCGGCCGCTCTTGTCGTACTCGCCCAGGCGAGTTTTGACGATTTCGATGGCCTTCACATTACCCTCTGCATCGCCCATAATGCGGTGCGGTGCTGCCAGAAATTCGAAGCGCACGCCTTCGTCCTCGGCGGCCTGAATCTCCTCGTCGATGGCGGGCATATCCTGGCGTTCGCGGCGATAAAGAATGGTAGCCTTGGCGCCCATGCGCATCACAGTGCGTGCTGAATCGATGGCCGCGTTGCCGCCGCCGATGATCGCGACCCTGGCGCCCTCGCTTATGAAAGCTTTCTCCTTGCGGGCGACGGATTCCAAAAACGGCAGCGCGGGATGAACGTTCTTCAACTCCGTACCGGGCAGATAGAGCCAGGATTCCTTCCAGGTTCCAATGGAGAGAAAGACCGCATCAAACTGGCTGGCTAGCTCATTCAGCGGTACGTCAAATCCAATGCGGGTGTTGAAGACCATCTTTACGCCGACGCCCTCGATGAGGTCCAGCTCGCGGCGCAGCACCGCTTTTGGCAGCCGGTACTCTGGAATTGCGAAGCGCAACATGCCGCCAGCCTCGCTGCGTTCCTCAAAGATGGTCACGTCGTGGCCGAGCAATGCCAGGTAAAACGCGGCCGTAAGGCCGGTGGGACCGGAGCCGGCCACGGCCACCTTGCGGCCCGTGGAGGCCAGTTTGCGCGCGCGAATTCTTGCCAGCATCGGCTCAAAAAGGTCAGTCTGATACACCGAGTCGGCCAGGAAGCGGTGCACCTCGCGCATATTCACTACTTCGTCGAAGGACTGGCGGCGGCATCGATTATCACAAGGATGCTGGCAAACCCTTCCGGTGGAGGCGGGCAGCGGATTGTCGAGAATCACCGACTCGAAGGCGTCTTCCAGCCGGCCTTCTTGGTATAACTCCAAAAAGCGCGGAATGTTCATCCTCAGCGGGCAACTGTTCTCGCACGGCGAAAGCGCCAGTTCCTGGCAGACACCGGCACGGCAGCGATGCGCAACAATGTGGTCTTCGTACTCGTCGCGGAAGTGGCGGATCGTGGTGAGCACGGGATTAGGCGCCGACTGGCCCAACGCGCAGAGCGAGGACTCGCGAATCATGCGGCCCAACTCATCCAGCAGGCTCATCTGCTCGCGGGTTCCGCTGCCATTGGTGATCGAATTGAGTATGCGCAGCGCCTTGTTGAGACCTACTCTGCACGGGACGCATTTACCGCAAGACTCCGAGTGGGTGAACTCGATGAAGTAGCGGGCCACGTCGACCATGCAGTTGTCTTCATCCATGACCACCATGCCACCCGACCCCATGATGGAGCCGATCTGCGCCAGGCTCTCGTAATCGACGGGCGTATCGAGCATCTCGACGGGAATGCAGCCGCCAGAGGGTCCACCGGTCTGCACGGCTTTTACGCGGCGGCCGGGTACTGCTCCTTCTCCGATGTCGTAGATGAAGCTCTTCAGCGGAGTGCCTAGCGGCATCTCCACCAGGCCGGTGTTTTGAATCTTGCCTACCAGCGAAAAGACCTTAGTTCCGGGGCTCTTCTGGCTGCCGGTTTCGGCAAACCATGCGGGGCCGCGGGTAATGATGGGGGCAACGTTGTACCAGGTCTCGACGTTGTTAATGTTGGTCGGCTTGCCATACAAGCCCTTCTGCGCGGGGTACGGCGGGCGAGAACGCGGATGACCAGCCTGGCCTTCGAGAGAAGCGATCAGAGCGGTTTCCTCGCCGCAAACAAAGGCTCCCGCGCCCTGCACAAGCTGGATGTTGAAGTTGAAGCCGCGGTCCAGGATATTCGTGCCCAGCAGCCCATACTCACGCGCCTGTTCGATAGCACGGTTGAGTCGGCTCACCGCCAGCGGATACTCGGCGCGCACATAAATGATGCCCTCTGTCGCACCCATCACATACGCGCCGATAATCATGCCTTCCAGCAACGAATGAGGGTCGCCCTCAATCTCGTTGCGGTTCATGTATGCACCAGGGTCGCCTTCATCGGCATTGCAGATGATGTATTTGGTGTCAGCCTTGGCCTTGGCTAGAAAATCCCACTTGTTGCCGGTGAGAAAGCCTGCGCCGCCGCGCCCGCGCAGCCGTGAGGCTTTAATCTGCTCGATGACAGGTTCGGTACGCCCGTCGATCAGGACTTTATAGAGGGCCTGATAGCCGCCCACCGCGATGTACTCCTCGATGTCCGAGGGATTGATGAGGCCGCAGTTGCGCAGAACAATCTTCTTTTGCCCCTTGAAGAAAGGAATCGTATTCCATGCTGGAATATCAGGGTAACCTTGGCCGTATTTCAGGTGCGCGGTGATGTGATCCCACTCCTCGATCTTGCAGTAAACGAGGTCAGCCGGCATGATCCCGGTGGAAACGCCTTCCAGGATGCGTGCGGCGTCATTGGCCTGCACGCGATGCAGAATTACCATGGGATTTCCGGGCAGCCGGACGCTCACCAGAGGCTCCTGAAAACAGGAGCCGAAGCAGCCCACGCCGGCCAGCATCACATCGACGCCGCTGCGGTGGACGGCCTCTTTCAACGCGTGAAAGACCTCTTCGGCGCCATTGCCACGGCCACAGGTTCCCATTCCTACCGTCAGGCGGGGTGTGGCAGGCAACAGTTTGGCAAGTCCGGCTTCACGAACCGCGTTGAACGCGCCTATATCCTGAATTCGCGGCATTATTTCCCCCCCTGTCTGGTCTTTCCGGTCTGGACCAACGCTTTCACTTCTCTCTGCAGTGTGCGCTCATTCACGTGGCTGAGAATGTGGTGGTTCACCTCGACCACCGGCGCCAGCGCGCACTGGCCAAAACAGGCAACTGTACGCACCGTGAAGCGTTGATCGGGCGTAGTAAGAGCCAGCTTGTCGGCCTCGTTGGTTTCGCTCGCTTCTTGCCCGCTCAATCCCAGATCGAGGCAGACCTTCTCCAACAGATCGCGTGAGCCGCGAGTGTGGCAGGCTGTTCCTCGGCATACGCAGATCAAGTTGTCGCCCTGTGGGTCGAGATTGAAGAGCGCATAAAAGGTCGCGGCGCTGTAGATCGTGGCCGGGGGAATGCCGGTCTCCTGCGCAATATAACGCAGCGCCTCCATCGACAGATACTTGTGCGCGTTGGTGGCCTGGATGGTTTCCATGATTCCCAGCAGGGCTCCGGGTTTACCAATGTGTTCTGCGACCGCCTGGTCGATCAGCAGCTTTTCGTGAGCATTCAGCACTTCATGGGCGACACTCTGCATGATTCCTCCGCTTCTCAGCAGACTTTACTGGCAGCCTGACAGATTGCATTGCAATTCAATGGTTTGAACACGGTATGCGCGGATTGCGACGGGGCGGGCGCAGCCTGAAAAACGGCACACACCTGCCGCGTAAACGTTCTGGTGTGACGGAATGGCGAGGGCGACACGATCATACCCTGCTCACTTCTGGACCGTAGCGGGGAGTAGAAGGAGATAAAAAATGTTCGCCTATGAAGCCCTGCATGCCCGTCAACGAGGATACTGTGCCCATCAGATCGGCGCATTACGCAGCGGCTTTAACCCCAAAGAATGTCCGCAAGGAATTTGACACTGCGAGAATACCTTGGGCTGTGCCTTGGATCACATCGGATTGTGATTGATTTATATGCGCGATGCGTTCAGGCTGGATCGACCGCAGAATCAGCCGGAGGTTCGATCTCTGATTCAGCTTGGCTGGACGGACTCCGCAGCAGATCAACGTTATAGCCAGCGGCCTCGGCAGCCTCCAGGGCTTCCTCGATGGTACTGCTCATCGTCTGAACCGTAGCGCGGTTAGCCGCCATCCGGCTGGGAGCCGTCTCGCCTGCCAGGCGCAGCAGCGACGGCATGAGTAGCCACCAGAGCAGTTCCTCGTAGCGCTCGCGCACCATATATTCGCGGCCCTCTGCCTCATGCACTCCGGTCAGCCAGCGTACATCAGGGTCAAGCCACAAAGCCGGTGAAAGCGCGACCCGCTCTGCCGTGAACGACGCCGGCTCAGTCGCCGCGGTTGGCTCTTCCGGCTTGCCGACGCCAGCCCAGGTGAGCAGCCCAACTTTGACGCGTGCGGCAACGCGCCAGCCCTCCTCGCCCTCGAATCCGAGAGCGGTGAAAGCCTGGGCGAAGGGTTCGCGCAAGCGGAGGCGGTCAAAAATATCCAGTGCAATGCGCTCTGAATTTTCAGCGTCGATGGATTCGGCCAGCAACTCCAACGCACACCATCCGAGCACCGGTCCCCACATGGCCGTAGCGGTAAGCTGCGGGCTGGGGTTGGGTAGCATGCAACGAGCGGCCGCGGTCCACGGAGCCGAAAACAGCGCTTCGACAGCAGGGATTCGCATAGCGGAGCGCAAGCGTGCACGGTAAGCAGCGCGCAACAAGCTGGGATTGGCAGGTTGTATGCCGCCTGCTTCCTTTCCAGCGCGAGCCAGATATGCCTTCTGCGACCCGCGAAGGAAGCTCTCACAACGCGCCCAGGCATCTTCGAAATACTCGGCGCGCTCAATTTCGATTTTCTTGTTGACGCCGACAGCCAGGGTGCGCGGATGCTCTGCCAGATCGGCAAAAAGACGTACGATCCCGGAGTCCAGCAGCGAGCGCAATGCGTCATGCACCGATTGCAGCTCCAGATTCACCAGCGCATCGTCCAGATTCACCACGCCCCTGCCGTTGAGATGATCCGAAAGCCGATCCCAAGGCTGCTCCGATGTCGAGTAAAGTTCCCGCCAATCGAGAAAGACATGGCACTGATAGGCGTGCAAATTAATGGTCAATCCGCGCCCAGCTAAATCGCTTGCCCGGCGCAGGTATTGGAGGCCGGTGAGCGAGTCGCGCCATGCCAGGATAGCCGGGGAGTTGTCGCTCAGACCCAGCCCTTCGCGGAGCCGCTGCTGGCGCAGTTGATTGGCTCCCTTGTCGGCGTAGGCTGCCGAATAATCAATTGTCCCGCGCGTCTCTCCATAGCGGTTGTTATAGACCACCAGGGCTCGCTCGCCCCCGCTACGGTTTGAGTAGGCAAAGACGTTCTCGTCCACCGAGCCGTTGTCGTGGAAGAAGTCGTAAAGCCGGAAGTTGCCGCTCTCGGCAAAGAGCCGCCGGCGATGCAAAAGGGGCGCGATCTCTCGTTCATGGCGCTCGACCATCCATGGATCAGGATTCTCGTCGTAGCGAGGCCGCTGGTACTCCATGCCGTATTTCTCGGTGAACCCCTCGATCTGGCCGTGACCGAACATGGGCAGACCGGGCAGAGTGGCCATCATCGTAGCCACGCCAAAGCACTTGTCGCCTTTGCCGAATTGATCGATGGCCGTACGCTCGTCGGGATTGCTCATGAAGTTTACGTAGCGCTTCATGATGTCCGGGTCGAACTCCAGCGTGTTCTTGATGACCGAGCGGTACTTGGCGTTCTCCTCGTCACGCAGCATCACCATGAAGGCGCTGTTATAGACGCGGTGCATGCCGAGGGTGCGGACGAAGTAGCCCTCCATCAGCCAGAAGGCCTCGGCTAGTAGCAGTGTTCCGGGAACCTCGGCAGCCACGCGATCCACCACCTCGCGCCAGAACTCATGCGGCATGGCACGGTTGAACTCAGCTTGGCTCATTCCGTACTCGGCGCGAGAGGGGATGGCGCCGCTGGTTCCGGGACCCGGGAACCACAGCCGATGGAAGTGGCGCTTGGCCAGCGTCATAGCTGCGTCGAAGCGAATGACCGGGAAGAGACGCGCCACGTGCAGAATGGTCTGGATCACCTGCTCGCGAACGGCTGGATTCAGGTAATCGAGCTGCGCCGTATCGTTCCACGGAAAGCTGGTGCCGTCGTTGCCGTGATAAATGTAGCGGGTCTCGCCGCTTTGGCGGTCGCGGCGGCGGAAGACCACGGCAGCGTCCGACTGTTCATAGTAGTGGTCTTCAATCTTGATCTCAACGCGCCCATCGTGGGATAAATCAGGCCCGTTGAAGCTGTAGGCGGGAAAGGGCGGCTCGGGGCGTGAGATGAACCAATCCGGATGCTCGACGACCCAAGGCGAATCGATGCCCATGTGGTTGGGCACCATGTCGCTGGCCAGCCGGATACCGTGCCGGTATGCGCGGTCTCTCAGATTCGTGTAGGCCGCTTCGCCGCCCAGATCCTCTGCAATCGCGTAGTCATAGAGCGAATAAGCCGATGCTACGGCATCCGTGTTGCCGCAGAGTTGCTTGATGGTCTTCGAGGCTCGGCTACGCTCCCAAACGCCAATTAGCCAGAGCGAATTTAGACCGCGACGCGCCATGTTCGCCAATTCCTCATCGGGAATCTCATCCAGGCGCGCAATCCTGCAGCCATACTGCCTGCTCATCTGCGCCAGCCATACATAAGTACTCTTGGCTATCAGTACGACAGTGGGCATCCAGTCTTTGTCCGGCGAAAACTTCTCGTATTCCTGCGCGGGATCACCGAAGACAGGCACTTCTGCGCTGGCGACGACCGAAGCCTCCTGCTTGCCATGTTGGGCCGTGCCGTCATGAGGATGGAACTGCATCCAGATGGCCAATTCTTCCTCGTGCAGAATCTCGGCGGCAATCTGCAGTAATTGTTCCAGGCTCTCGCCCAGCAACGGCTTCCACAGCTTGCGGATGAGGGCTAGCTGGTCAGCCAGCGAGCGAGGCGCAGCAACAGCCGGCGCACGCAGCAAGTCGAGCAAATTCATCGGCTTGGCCCCGGGGAGAGGAATCAGCGGACGCGTGGCAAAGTAGTCGGAAAGTTGCCCGGTGACCTGGCGGTAAACAGTCTTCTTGGCCAGGGACTTATCCTCGAATAGCTCCTCAAAGGGCAGAAAGGCCTCATTGCGGTTGGCGGTCCAGAGCAGCATCAGCTCTTCCAGCGCTGCGGCCTTATGAGGCGTGCCGTCGGTTTGCCCTGCAAGCCATTGCCTCGGCGTCTCAATGCCGCGAATCACTGAAGTGCCGGGAAACTGCTCGACAAAGGCAAGCAGCATCTTGTCCAAGGCCTCTGCGCCCACCTTGGCAGAGAAAAAATCCAGTGCGCCGGTCATCACCGCGAGGTCAAACTGCTCACGATAGCGCGCTATCAGGATGTGGCTGGCCTCGTCGATAATTCCCATGGCGAAGAGTTGGCCGGCATGAACTGCCAGTTCAGGATGCTTGTCAACATCGCGAACCGTGTTCATGCGGTGCGCAAAATCCCTGCACGCGGCCACATTGGCAAAAACCACGTTCCCCGTATAGGAAAACAATGACTCCGCGAACTGGTAGCGATCACGAGCCTTCCGGGCTATATGGAACTCCATCACTCGAAGCTAACTCCCAATAGATAAAGGTACATCAATCAGGTCAAAGGCGCTGACACATTTGATCCTATCCTGCTAAGACACACCGCTGAATCCTCAATCCAGCGCCTTGTGGAAGCGCAAGATCGCCGCCGTCAATAGCGCGACGCCCAGCCCAGCCATGGCCGCCATCTGCGGCCACAGAATATCCAGCCCGACGCCTTTCAGATAGGTACCACGAATCACCACCAAAAAATAGCGCAGCGGAATCAGATAACTGAAATCCTGCATCCACTGCGGCATGGTGCTGATGGGAAATCCGAAGCCGGAAAACGTAATGGTCGGCATGATAATAAAGAATGCCGTCACCATCGCCTGCTGTTGCGTTGCGGAGATGGTGGAGATCAGCAAACCCACGCCCAGCATGCACAACAAGAACAGCACAGCGCCCAGCGCCAACACGGAAACATGGCCGCGAAACGGCACCTGAAACCAGAGCGAGCCGACCACGGCAATCAGCGTCACGTCGAATATACCGATCAGAAAGAACGGCAGCGTCTTGCCCAGAATAAACTCTACCGGGCGAATGGGCGTAACCATGATCTGTTCCAGAGTACCGATCTCGCGCTCGCGCACCACGGCAAAGGCGGTCAGCGTTACCACAAGTACCACCGTCAGGCTGCCGATAATTCCCGGCACAAAAAACCATCGACTTCTCAGTTCGGGGTTGTACCACGGCCGCGGCGCAAGCTCGACGGAAGGCATCACCTCGAGCAACTGCGGGGCGATCCGGTAAATGCGGTCTCTCTGATATTCCCGGGCAAAGCCATGTGCGATCTGCGATATGTAGCCCGAGGCAATAAGAGCGGTGTTGGAGTTAGTCGCATCCACAATCACTTGCAGCGGCGCGGTCTGGCCACTGCGCAACTTCGCAGCAAATCCTGCATCGATTTCCAGGCCAACCGTAACATCTCCCCTATCAATCAAATCGCCTAGCTCTCTCGAGTCTGTCAACTGACGCTGTACGTCGAAGTAAGGGCTGGAAGTAAAGCGCGATACCAGCTCGCGGCTCTCCTGCGAGTGATCCAGATCAAGCACCGCCGTCGGCACATGATAAATCTCGTAGGTAGCCGCGTAACCAAAAACCATCATCTGAATGATGGGCGGACCAATCAGAATGAAGCGCGTCCGCTTGTCGCGGAAGACCTGAATAAACTCTTTGATCAGCATCTGCTTCAGCCGCCCGAACATTGCTTCTCCTTTACAATTCGCTAATTCGCTCGTCACATCGCTGCGCTCGCTACTGGTCCAGCAAGAAGACTACTGCGAGCGAATAGCGAGCGTTTGGCCCTACCGCAGGTGGCGCAGGTGCTCATTCCAGCCTCTTGTGGAAGCTGCGTGTAGCCACCAGCGCCAGCACAAACGTGAAGACAACCAGCGGAATCAGGTCCGCGTATAGCATAGCCGCGGGCGTCCCCTTGAGAAAGATTTTCTTCAATACCGAAACGTAGTAACGCGCCGGTAAGATGCGCGTGATCCATTGCAACACGATGGGCATCTGCTCGATGGAAAACAGAAATCCAGACAGTAAAAACGCTGGGAGAAAAGTAATCAGCAGCGCAATCTGGCTGGCTGCAAACTGACTCTTGGCAAGCACGGAGATGAAGAATCCCAACGAAAGCACCACCACCATGAACATCGCCGACGCAACCATCAGCGTGACCCACGAGCCTCGAAAGGGCACGTTGAACCAATAGATCGCAATCAGAGCGCTAATGATTGTGTCGAACATACCCAACACAAAATATGGAGCCAGCTTGCCCAGCATAATCTCCATTGCCGTCACCGGCGTTGAGATAAGCTGCTCCATTGTGCCCCGCTCCCACTCGCGCGCGATGGTAAGCGAGGTGAGAAACGCGCCAATGACCGACATAACCAGCGCCAGCACGCCGGGAATGATGAAGGCGCTGCTTTCCAGGTCTTCGTTGTACCAGGTGCGGGTTTCTACGTTCATTGCCGCCGGCTGGATCGATATTCCACGTTCGCGCAACCAATTGATCTGCAACTGCGCCGAGTAGCCCTGCACAACTGCATGGGAATAGCCGATCAGCACGTTGGCCGTATTGTCATCCGCGCCATCGACAATGGCCTGAACCTCGACCGGACGTCCATCGCTGAGGCGCTGCGAGAAATCCCACGGAATCACAATGCCCATCTTGGCATGGCCGTCATCGATGGCGCGAGTCAGCTCCGGATAGCTGCTCACGACGCGCTCTATGTGAAAATAGTCGCTCGACTGGAAGTGTTTCAGCAAATCCTGACTCTGCTGGCTGTCGTCTTGATCCAGCACATAAACCGGTAGCCCCTTGAGGTCGAGACTCACGCCATAGCCGAAAAGCAGCACAAGCACTGCGGGCATGAGGACAACAATGATCAGGCTGCGAGTATCGCGCAGAATCTGCACGACCTCTTTCCTTGCAATGGCCAGCAGGCGAGTCAGGCTCATGGCTTGCGTTCCTCAGCCGCTTCACGGCCCGTTGTAAGCGAGACAAAGATATCCTCCAGGCTAGGGCGTATCTTTTCCATGCGAGTTACCACGATGCCGCGTTCAGCAAGATAACTCTGTAGTTTTGGAACAGAGCTTGTGGCATCTTTCACCACCAGGTGCAAGGCGTTGCCGAAGACCGCGGCATCCATTACGTCTGGTACAGATTGCAACGCTTCCACCGCTTTGCCCAGGGGCTCGCACTCGACGAGAAGAAGTTCGCCTTTCATAAAATTGCGCTTCAGTTCCGAAGGCGTCCCAAGCGCGACGATCTTTCCGCGAAAAATCAGCGCCAGGCGATTGCAGTACTCGGCTTCTTCCATGTAATGCGTGGTTACAAAGACAGTGACTCCCTCCTCGGCCATCTGATGAATCAACTCCCAGAATTGGCGCCGAGTAATGGGATCAACGCCGGAGGTCGGCTCATCGAGAAATATGACGGGAGGCTTGTGCAAGACAGCGCAACCCAGCGCAAGCCGCTGCTTCCAGCCGCCAGGCAGCGTTCCCGTGATGAGATTTTCTTGTCCCTTGAGGTTAGCCATAGCCAGCACCCATTCAATTCGTTCCTGAAGTATGTTGGCAGGCACGCTGTAAAGCCCGGCAAACAATCGGATGTTTTCGATGACTTTCAGATCGTTATAAAGAGAAAACTTCTGCGACATGTAACCAATGTTCTGGCGCACGGACTCCGGATCTCGGCTAACATCGAATCCCGCAACCTCAGCGTGTCCCGATGTGGGTTTGAGCAGCCCGCAAAGCATGCGAATCGTAGTGGATTTACCCGCGCCATTCGGCCCAAGGAAGCCGAAAACCTCGCCCTTGTGGACTTCGAGATTGATCCGGTCCACGGCAACAAAATGCCCGAACCGCTTGACCAGGTTCTCGACCACAACCGAGTTGAGAATCTCAGGCATGAGGGGATGCTCCAGCACTAACCGCGTCTACAAACAAATCCTCGATGGATGGAGCCACCTGCTGAATCGCATCGAAGGGAATATTGGAGCGCTTGAGCCTGGCATCGTATTCGGGAATGCGGCGTGCCGCATTATCCACCACCACGTGCAGCCCATCTCCGGTCAGCAAAAGGCTCGATATTCCCTCCGCACCTTCAAGTTCGTCGCGCAATTGCCTCGGCTCGGTTGATGTAATCGATAAGACTCCTTTGCCGAACCTTGCTTTCAGGTTCGTCGGAGTATCGCAAAATAACAATTTGCCTTGATGCATCAAGGCGACGCGATGACAGCGCTCCGCCTCATCCAGGTACGCTGTCGAGGTGAGAATCGCCACCCCCTCCGCGACTAGCTCATAAAGAATGCGCCAGAAATCGCGCCGAGAAACAGGATCGACGCCTGTAGTCGGCTCATCGAGCAAAATTACTTTGGGCCTATGAATGAGCGCACAGACCAGGCCGAGCTTCTGCTTCATGCCGCCGGAGAGTTTGCCTGCCAGCCGCTTATGAAACTCGCTCATGCCCGCTGCTTGCAGTAATTGCACGGTGCGCGCCTCTCGCTTGGATTTGTTGACACCGAAGAGGTCTGCATAGAAGCGAATGTTTTCATCCACGGTCAGATCTTCGTATAGCCCGAAGCGCTGCGGCATATAACTGAGAGCATGTTTGGCGCCTTCTGGATCGCGCGCCACGTCGAAGCCCGCGACCGTTGCCTTGCCCGCGTCAGGCGGCATGATTCCAGCTAACATGCGCAATGTGGTCGTCTTCCCTGCACCGTCAGGGCCAACCAGTCCGAAAATCTCTCCGGAGCGCACGTCAAAACTCAGAGCATCGACGGCCCTCACACCTGGAAAGCTCTTAGTCAATCCCTCAACCACAATCGCGGATTGGAGCGGGACCATCATTTCGGCGTAGCCGCAAACGAACCCGGATTCTGCTTGGATGCTATTAAATCAACGCGCGCGTCAGCAGGCATGCCTGGTTTCAATTCATGATTTGGATTGTCGATGTCGATCTTGATGCGGTATACGAGTGTTACTCGCTCCTTATAAGTCTGCACGCTCTTGGGAGTAAACTCAGCATCAGATGAGATAAACGAGATGCGTCCGTGATACTGCTTGCCGGGATAAGTGTCCGTGGTAATGGTCACATTCTGTCCCCACGCTATGCGGCCCAAATCTGTCTCCGCAACGTAGGCCCGCAGCCAGATGTGGTCGAGATCCGCCAGTGTTACCACCGGAGAGCCCGGCGCAACCACCTCTCCTAGCTCCGCCTGACGCACGGTCACTACTCCGTTCGACGGAGCGAGCAACCCGGTATAACTCAGATTGACCTGCGAGAGGCCTAGGCTGGCATTGGCCTCATTAAGATTGGCGCGTGCAATGGTGATATCTTCCTTGCGGCTACCTTCGACAGCTTCGTTGTAGCGCTGCTGCGCCGCCTTGAATATTGCCGCCGCGCGCTTCAGCGCGGTCGCCGCCTGATCGCGCTCTTGCGCAGATACTTCATCCTTGGAGTAGAGCTGCTGCGCTCGATCGTTGTCCAGCTTCTTCTGCTCCAGATCTGCCTCGGCATCAATCATTGTTTGCTGCGATGCCTTCACTTCCTGATGGCGTGTTCCGGCAAGAGTGAGCGCGAGGTTCGATTCGCGCACGCCCACCGTGGCTTGGTCGATGCGCACTCGCTGCTTAAAGTCGGCGTCGTCCAGCCGCGCCAGCAGCGCGCCCTGCGCTACCTGCTGACCCTCTTCGACCGGCAGCTCCACGATGCGCCCTGGCACCTTAAAGCCCACCAGGCTCTCATGCGCTTCAATGTTGCCGGAGAGCGTGAGCTGGTTTACCGGTGCAGGTTTATGTGTCAGTCGCGGGTAAAAGTACACGCCTGCCGCAACGGCTGCCGCCAGCAAAATAACAATTGGAATAACTCGCTTCATCGCTTCAAACCTCACAAATGTTGCCTTCGATAGCTGCCCAGCCGTCAATGATTCCCCATGAATTCTAGAATGTTCTTCTCCGTATCGCCCATCGCACGGGCCAGCGCAAACTTGGCGTCTACATGGCTGCTGACCGCAAGAATAAAGTTCTCCTCGGCGCGTGCCAGCTCGTCCTGTGCCGTGACCACCTCGACATTGCTGGTTGTGCCCGACTGAAAACGATCCTGTGCCAGCTCCAGCTCGCGCCGCGCCAGCTCCAGTCCTTCTCTAGCCACGGCTACCTGCTCGGTCGCTGAATCCATATTCAGAAGCGCCTCGCGTAGATCCTCCTCAATACCACGGCGAAGATCTGCAATCTGATCGTCTATGCGCTTCACGCGGCTGGCAATCTCCTGCGCCTCGCCATTGCGATCACGGTCGAAGAGAGTGAAATCAATCTGGCCTTGCAGCAAGCCCGTACTCGCAACGCTACCAATACTGCGTCCAATCTCGCCAAAGTTTCCGTTGATGCTCAGCTTCGGGTAGGAGCGCGCGTGGCTGGCGCGCTGCTGCTCAATCAGTCCCTGTCGCTGGCTGGCGAGCGACAGATAGTCGGCGCGAGCCAGCAGCGCCGCGGGCGCAAGGGTTTCAATCTCCGGATGTTGCAAGGCCTGATAGTTGAGCGGTTCGGCAAGTTCGAGCGGCGTGGCCGGGCTCATGCCCAGGTTGCGCGCTAACTCCATGAGCGATTGTTTCAACTGGTTATTTGCGATCAGCAGCGCCTGCCGGTCGTTGGCCAGTTGAACCTGAGCGCGAAGCACATCCACTCCCGTCGCTGTTCCCGCGTCATGCTTGTCTTTGGCCAGCTTGTACAACGTGCTTGAATCGGTCACTCGCGATTGCGCGGAATCGGCGCGCGCCGCCGCCGACTGGGCGTTCAGATAGAGCGCGGCAACAGCGCGCACAATTAGATCACGCGCATCGCGGTAGTCCATTTTCCCGGCATCGAGTGCCCGCTCGCTAGCCTTGAATCCCCGATAACTTTGCAAATCGACAATATTCTGCTGCGCATAAACGCGAAAATCGTAATTCGAGAGCGGCCCAACCACCTTCGGGAGGCCAGGAAAAGAAAGTCCCTGGGCCTGTAAATCGTGATTCTGATAATTTGCATAGGCCTGTGCGTTCACGCGCGGAAGCAACGCTGCCGAAAGGCGGCGCATCCGCGTGCCTTCCGCCTCCTCAACTCGTGAGCCAGCGGCCAGCACGCTCAAATTGGCCTGAAGCGCCTTCTGAATCGCGTCTTGCAGCGTAAGCCGATAAGGCGCCGGCTCCTGCGCTGCGGCGGCCATGCTTGCGACCGGCCCGGCCAGGCAAAATAACACGGCAATGCGGAGTTTCATTCTCATTATTTCTGCTCATGAGCGGAGAGAGCGATGGCTCTCCAGAAGTGTTGAAAGCTATTTTCGATACGCACTCTGAGCGCGGGCGTTTCATCCAGCGACCAAAGCAGGACAGTTCCCATGCAGCTTTGCATAAGTTGCATCGCAACCTTTTCTTTTTTCAGCGTTGGGTCTATCTCTCCGCGCTCCTGTCCTGCTGCCACAATCTGCGCGATCATTTTATGGCCCTCCCGCATATTGTATTCAATGACAGTGCGCACTCTCTCGCTGGCCAGAAACGAGGAAATGAAAGAGCGCGCTAGGCTGGGGCTGCGTCCGGGCTCCTCGACGAGTCGCCGCACTAGCCGATGCAGTACACAGTGAATCGACTGTTTACCCTTCCCGGTGGCGGAGAGTGCTTCCCTCACCTTGCCATGCTGCACCTCTGCCATCACGCTCAGCACGTGGTCCTTGCTCTCAAAATAGTTAAAGAAGGTTCCCTTGCCCACGTCCGCTGCTTCGGTAATATCTTCCACCGTAACGTAAGCAAATCCGCGCTTGGCAAACAGCTTCAAGGCGCAGCGGAAAAGCCGCAGCCGGGTTTCTGCGGCACGGCGCTGGCGGCGTCCTGTGCCTGGCTGCTCTGCCTGGCCATCGGCAGCCAAAGCACGGAGGAGTGAGGCGGAGCGTTTATTGTGACTGTTACTCATATTCGAATAATGGGCATATCTGACCATAGGTCACTTATATCGAATACAACGAATGCTGTCAAGAATATATTTGTAGACCGCCAGCATTTTCCCGGCCGTGTCTTCCTGCTCTGCCTGCCGGATTCACCGTCCGAAATCCACAAATTGAAAATATTTCGGGCAGTATGTTCGTTACATCCGATCCACCCGCGTACTGGTTCCTGCTTTCGTTCAGACGGCATTGCATCTAACGTGCATTTACCGGTAAACTATTGTTTGCCTGGTTATATTCCCATGCGGAATTACGGGGCTCCTTCCAGGGACTCCAGGTTCGTAAATCATCAGGAAACGCAGAGGAGCAATAGGCGGCCAGTCGCTTCAAGGCAGAACACAGTAGTTTGAGCACCCGGCAAGCCTTGACGGCGACAGTAGTAAAAACGCGGAGAGGTGGCAGAGCCCGGTTGAATGCACCTGACTCGAAATCAGACATAGTCGCAAGGCTATCGGGGGTTCGAATCCCTCCCTCTCCGCCATATGATATTTCATATTGTTGAATCTAATCATAAATATCTAATAATAAACAAGTTACAGCAATTCTCTTCTTTCACATATGTCACCTAAATACCCTTTTATAGCCCTGATTCGGCCTAAAAACAATAGCACGGGCAAATTACCATAGCACGGAGTCAGCCACAATAGAAACGACCCTGAAGACGTCTCAGGCCCCGAGTGTTTAGCGGCTAGGGGATCGGCCAGGATTTAGGCGCCGGCCGTAGCGGCTGACCTTCCAGGGTCCCCTGCAGGCGCAAACCGGGGTTGGAGACGGGTTGGCGACCACACACCCGGAACATGAAAAAGCTAGCTGTAGCGGGGCTCGAAGAGTGCATCCGTAACCGTCAGTAGACAGCCTAGACTTCCGAGAAGCGAACCTTTGAGACTGGACGGGATCTCGTGCAATTAAGTCCGTTGAACGGGAACAAGCGACCCTGAAGCGGGTACACTTATTTTGTCCTTCCTATGACCTTGTCTGCAGGCGACAAACTCGATCCGTATGAGATCATCACGCCGATTGGTGCTGGTGGGATGGGTGAGGTGTTTCGTGCCCACGATGCACGGCTCCGCCGGAATGTCGCAATCAAGGTTTCAGCCGAGCAGTTCAGCGAGCGCTTCACTAAAGAGGCTATGGCAATCGCTGCCCTCAATCACCCTAATGTGTGTACGCTCTACGACGTTGGTCCCAACTACCTGGTGATGGAACTGGTCGAAGGTCAGTCGCTGGCGGAGCGCATCACGCTGGGAGCGATTCCCCTGGATGAAGCGCTGGGGATTGCTAAACAGATCGCCGAAGCGCTGGACGCTGCTCACGAAAAGGGCATTGTGCATCGGGATCTCAAGCCTGGCAACATCATGATCAAGCCCGACGGCACGGTCAAGGTGCTGGATTTTGGCCTGGCGAAAAGCATTGAGCCTAGCTCGGGCGATCCGCAGATGTCACCCACCCTGACTGCTTCGCCAACACGCATGGGCACGATTATGGGCACTGCTGCCTATATGTCGCCGGAGCAGGCGCGTGGAAAGCCAGTGGACAAGCGAACCGATATCTGGGCCTTCGGTGCCGTGCTGTATGAAATGCTTACAGGCTGTCGAGCGTTTCAAGGCGAAGATATGGCCGAAACGCTGGCGGCAGTGATGAAGGATAAGCCGGATTTGAGTGGTGTCCCCATTCAGGTGCGGCGCTTGATTGAAAGATGTCTGGAGAATAACCCCCGGAAACGGCTGCGCGATATCGGCGATGTCTCGATGGCCATTGATGATGCCTTGGCCGCGTCACTGAGCGCAGGTAGCGAAACGCCGCAGATCTTATCGCCGCTCGCGCATTGGCGTGCATCATGGAAATCCTTAGCTGCTGTTGCGGCACTGGCGATCGCTATCGGATTCGGCCTCTGGAAACTGAGCGCATTGCTCGCGACACCCGCTCCGCGGGTTCTTCGCGTTGCTGTCAGTCTTCCAGCCGGCCAAGGGTTCGTCGATTATGAAGGCGGAAACCCAGTCCTGTTTACACCGGACGGCTCGGCAATTGTTTACTCGGGACGAGCGCGCCACGGCAACCAGTTGTATTACCGCAGGTTGGATCAACTGGAGGGAACGGCCATTCCCGGTACCGAGGACTCCTGCTGTGCGGCAATGTCGCCCACAGGCGACTGGGTCGCATTCGGAACCGTGCCTAACAACATTTGGAAGGTATCATTGCACGGCGGCGCGCCCATCTCAGTCGGCACAGCGTGGTATCTGGGGGGCCTGTCCTTTGGACCGGATGGCTCGATTTATTCTGCGGAGTCCCGAGCCGGCCTTTTCCGCATACCTGCCAACGGCGGACAGAAGCAGCGGATCGGCGTTCCTGACCCGGCGAAGCATGAGCGGTCCTGGGCTATGCCCATGGCGCTGCCCGATGGAAAATCTGTGCTGGTAATGTCGTTCCGAGAACCGGTAGGAACGGGAGGAACGATCCTTGCCAAGGTCAACATCGCAGATGGAAAGGTGACCGAACTAGAGGGTGGGGGCACGAATCCAATTGGGTTCGCCGGAGGGTTCCTGGTCTTTGGACGCAGCGACGGGACGCTAGGCGTGGCGCCCTTCTATCCGCAAACCACAACATCGGTGCAGGAGGTGATCCCTGTGCTCGACGCCCCACTTGTCCGGAACAGCGGCCTGGAAGCGTCGCTTTCTCGTGCAGGCGACCTGGTATATGTCAAGGCGTCGGACCGCTCGCGGATTACCTTTCTGGATGCACAGGGGCGCGTTGCCGGCGGGATTTCCGACGAGCACAGATTCGATCCAGATAACATGCGGATTTCGCCAGATGGACGCCAGATTGTAGCTCGCGAGCGGACGCCGGGTCGTATACGTCCACACTCCGGAAGCCGGCCCAACCGAAGCGTGGTGGATGCCGGCAGATCGTAGCAGCACCGCGGAGCGCCTCATTGCCATGTCGATCCCGATCGTCCAGGTCGTGCTGTCTCCGGACTCCCGTTTCGCGGTCGTGACTGCACTCGAGCCCGGGAGAATACAGGATCTTTACCTTGTGGATCTCAAGGGCGACCGGCAACCGCAGCCGCTTGAGAAGTCGTCTTTTAACAACTGGAATCCGCAGATTTCTCCGGACGGTCACTGGCTCGTGTACGTTTCCGATGAGAGTGGAGAAAATGAGGTCTATCTCCGTCCGTTTCCGGGCGGGGGCGCGCATCTGAAGGTCTCAGCGGATGGCGGGTACAATCCGCGCTGGGAAAAGGATTCCCGTGGCATCGTGTACCGCAATTCCGATCGATTCATGAAAGCGCGCTTGTCTCTTGGCGCCAACATCGCCGTAACTCAACGCGATGTGCTTTTCTCTGGCCCATATACCGGCTATGACCTTTCGCCGAATGGCTCCATTGTCGCGCTTCGACCGGGAAGCGCCGACGCCGAGATCATCGTCGTTACGAACTGGATCGCAGAGTTAAAGGCAAAGCTGGGGAAGAAATATACGTCGGCGACACTGGCGGGCGGTGCAGATCTCGTGGCACCTGATCATCCCTAGAATTCGGTTACCAGGTCTGGATTCTGCGACTTGAACAGCATGGATCTCCGCCCACAGGTTGAATCTAAACTTCGATCTCGGTTCATGCATCGCATTTACCAATTTGCTATTCGAGCGTCTGACAGAAACATTTCAGGATTCCGGTCGTATCACCGTCAATCCGGAAGTAAGCCTCAATTGTTGTCACCAGACTAGTTCACTCACCGAGCCGGCACAGGGGGCCCTCTCTACTAGGTCAGTGAGCGGTTCCCCTCGGTTGTCGCTAGGCACCCTCCGCGGTGCCAAGCTAAAGCATTACCATTGATCTGAGATCGGAGATCGCAATGGAACCGTTCCGCATTCATCTCTTTGTCTGTACACAGCAAAAACCAGAAGGCGTCCCTTCCTGCCCGGCCAATGGATCGCTCGCGGTACTCGACGCGCTAGATCGCGAGATACAAACACGCGGCCTTGGCAGCGATCTGCAGCTCACCACATGCGGGTGCATGGGACTGTGCGAGGAAGGTCCCGTGATGGTCGTCTACCCCGAGGGTGTCTGGTACCAGCGCGTGCAACCGTCAGATATCCCTGAAATCGTCGAGCAGCATTTGTGCGATGGCAAGCCTGTTGATCGGCTCATCTGGAATGATGCTTCTGCGATGAAGGCCATGTCGATCGAACATGGGGAGCATTTCCGTCAAGCGATGGCTGCTCAAGAGAAGGCTGGAATCCTGCCCGACCGCCTGAATGAAATGATACGCGGCTTCATGCCGAGCCGCTGCATTCTTACAGCCATTGAACTCGACATCTTCACTGCCGTCGGGGACGGGGCCGTTGCAGAACAGATCGGAACGCAGATTCATGCGAATGCCCGAGCAGCAGGCATACTGCTCAATGCACTCGTCGCCATGGGGTTGCTCTCAAAGAGCGGTAACGAATACCGGAACACTCCCGAGTCAGCTCGGTTCCTTGTTCAGGAATCAAAAGACAACCAGCGCGATGGTTTGCTGCACACCGCCAATATCTGGCATCGGTGGAGCACACTGACCGATATGGTACGCCGTGGCACCCCAATTCCAATCGCTGACACTAGCACCCCGGAATGGACAGCGAATTTCATCGCAGGCATGCAGCGCAATGCCAAAGATCGCGCACCACTCGTGGTGAAAGCCCTTGGCACAACCAGTGTTCGCCGCATCCTTGACTTGGGCGGAGGTTCTGGCGCTTACTCCATCGCATTCGCAAAGGCATCTCCGGATGTGCAGTGTGAGATACTCGATCTCCCTGAAGTTGTTCCGCTCACATCTGAATATGTCAGCAAGGCGGGCGTCTCAGCACAAGTCAGCATTCGCGCTGGAGACATGCTCCATGACGTTTTCGGCGAGGGCTACGACATCATCATGCTGAACGCGATCTGCCATATGTTCTCTGAGGAGCAGAATCTCGACATCTTCCGCCGAGCCCGCCAGGCGCTCGCGCCGAACGGCCGCCTGGTCGTGCAGGATTTCATCCTCAATCCCGATAAGGCAGGACCTCAACACGCGGCACTTTTCTCAGTGAATATGCTTGTCGGCACCGACGCCGGATCCACATATAGTGAGGCCGAATATGCAGGCTGGATGAAGGCTGCGGGGCTTACCGAGGTACACCGTATCAAGCTATCCGGGCCTAGCGACCTGATCGTGGGTCTAGTGAAGTAGGGCTTATGGCTAAAATTATTCCAATCATTTTTGATGCCGTCCAGGAACATGTTACCAAAGAGTTTCAGTGCGATTCTGATTCGATTCACGGACCAAATCACTGCGACGAGTTGAACGGAATGTCTTCAAGATTTCCGTTAGTAATGGCGCAAATGTTGACGTGGTAAAGCTGTTTGCCATCTTTCATGATTCGCGGCGACAATACGATTCTTTGGATTTTGGACATGGTGCGCGCGGAGCTAAATACGCTGCAAGCCTGCGAGGCATCCAATTCAATTTGAACGATGACCATTTTGAACTGCTTTGGTATGCCTGTGTTTACCACACAAATGGACAGCTCAGTGACGACCCTACGATCGGGGCTTGTTGGGATGCTGACCGCTTGGACCTTACCCGCATTGGCGAAACGCCCAAGGCAAGATTTATGAGCACAGCGCTTGGGCGCAACCTGGGCTCTCAAGTGTGGGCGCAATAGTTGATTTCAGCGACGCTTCTTAGAAGCTGTTTCATAACCCGATTTTGGAAGGACACTCGTTAGGCCGTGACGTACAGATGCCCAGTAATAACAGGGCTTTGGCCTCAGAGATGCATTTCAAATCCAACGAGTTGCAGGTTATGAAACAGCTTCTAGAATCTTTGCTCCGCGTAACGTATACACTTACGTTGGGCTCGGTCGCGCTGAAGGTTCCTCGGCAAATGGCGTTTCCACTTTAGACCCATTGCACACGGAGCGGTTTTCTTGGAGGTACTAGCCGATACGAATACTTGCGCTCTCCGAGCATCAGGCCGCCGCATACGACGTACCCCTCTGGGACCGATAACACCCGGCGGAGGGGAGCATGAACGCCGGCTACGCGGGTCAGGTACCCGGCCCAGCAGACGCCCAAGCCTCGTGCCTCCGCCGCCAATTCAAGAAAGGTCAGGGCAATGGCACAATCCTGCTTACCCCATCCATAATCTGCTGGTGCACAGACCACAATGACCGAGGAAGCGCCACGCAATATAAAGTCGTATCCGCCTTCCCATTGTGCCAACCTTGCCGGACTGATGTCCGAAGTGCGCATCCAGTTCATTACCTCCGCAGATAATGCGTGAACCTTTGCCCCATCCTCTACGACAATCCAAAGCAGCTTCTGGGAGTTGGAAGCTGTTGGAGCTCGCCGTGCCACATCCAGCAGTGCCTCCATTGTTTCTCTGGCGATGGGTCGGTCTTTGAACTCTCGCACCGACCGCCGGCTTATCAGAAAACTGTCGATAACCGCCGGATCGGGCAGTTTCTTGGATGCGGGCAAGAAGGGTTCCTGCGGCAAGCCAGTGTGAGTCAGAGCAGCGTGGGGACACACGGCTACACAGTGGCCGCAGAGGATGCAATTATTGTCAGGAACTTCTTCCGGAAATCCACTTTCATTGAGAATCAGCACCCGGGCTGGACAAACGGCCACGCATGCACCGTCTCCCTTACACATATTCACATCAACAGCAATCTGGCTCACGATCGGTACTCCCTCTTATGAACTTGGCGGAACGTTCCTCGCTGGAGGTTCCTCTCTGATTCCTTCTATGGTGATCACATTCTGCTTTGATTTCCGATAGACGTTTGCAACCGCCATCGTCCAGAAAGGAACCAGATCGACTCCGGGCACGAGCTTGGCGACAAACGATGGCAGAAATTCCCAGTGCCAGCCGAGAAGATAAATCAGCACGGCTCCGATGCCGATATCCAGTATGTCATCAGGAGGCGATTCAGCTCCCACTACGAATAAGGGGAAGACGACTATCTGGAGGGCATCTGCGATGATGGCCAACACCATGGCGGCTCGAAGGCGTGGCCTCGGCGTAATTGTGATGTTACCGCGATTCATATCAGTCTGCTGCTTTCAAGTTAGTGCTTGATTCGTCCATTTTACGAGCTAACGCCACTGCATTGCCATTCCTCCGCACGGCCGCCAAGGGACAGCGGAGCGTTTGCAATCCACGCGGCGGAAGGCATTTTCCGAATCCGCAGCAGACCCGCATAGATGAATATCCGACCCTCTGTCGCCTTTATTCCTGGTTGATCGGGGGTCTCTAGGAGTTTCCCTCTATTGGATAAACCTTTGTCGAGCCTGATGCTTGTCACATCAACCGCCGGACTTGTCTGTATTCACTGTCTCCGGTCCATGTGGTGGAAGACGCTCATCTGGGCCGACCGGCACAAATGGGAGCGCCTGTGCGCGTGTGTGGCCAATCCGGTAATTCTGAACTAGGAGAATTGCATAACCAAACATAAAGAACCTCCATCGCAACAATCAACTCCTCACCTTTCTTAGGGGATAGAAATGCCACTGACGGATCCTGAAGTTCGCAAACTGCTGATTACTGGCCGCGACATCGTTTTCTGGCTAACTGGCTCATGGCATTCTAAGCGGGAAGTCGGCTGACCCCATGCGTCCGGTGGCATTGTCGCGGACGATGAAGCGAAGGGTTGTTGTCTTTGCTGAAGGCTGCGCGGTGAAGGCAAAGTCAGCCGTCTTGACAGGATCGGTTAGATTTGCGCTGGGCTTCGCGCTAGCCTTCATGCCGTGCAGCGTGTGGCCGAGCATGGCGTTTTTCACATTGAGCGAGACTGCCATGATGTAGACCGAGGCCGTCGCGCTGCCGTCGTCTTTCGTCTTCCAGGTCAGGTTTAACGCGCTGGCATGAACGATGTAGGTGTTCGGCGGTGCATTATGCGAGACATCCGGCTCAACGGTGACTCGAATGCCGTTCAACGGCAGGGCCGTCTCGGCCGCGGTGGTCAGGTCGTAGGCGGCTGTGGCTGAGGCTTTCTCCTCCTGGGTTTCGCCTGAGTAGTAGCCGCTTCGGGTCGTCGCGGTAAGGCCGGGGCGCAGGCAGACCACTCGGATCTTGCGATACTGAGCCATGGCTTCGCTGCTGGAACTGGGCGTGTAGGCAATGGTGTAGTAGTGGGCACCTAGGTCAACTGACGAGGCGATCTGCTTTCCGATATCGTTTCTGCCGCGAACTACGCGGCCTCCTGTCACTGGGCCGAGTTGATTAAAATCATCGCTGCTTCCAAAAGGATCGAAATTGCCGGCCAGCGCATCGCCAGTGGTCAGAAGGAATTGCGCCTGCGAGCTGTCGGTAATCTCGGTCATGCCCGTGGCGGTGCTTGAGGGATCGACGGCATAGAGGGTAACATGAGTGTCGAGTAGTACGTCCGTCATGTGCTGTAGTGCGTCCTTGACCTCTTGGGCATCCTCACCGTCAATCGTAGTGGGGTTGATGGTGGGAAAGCCGCCGCCTACCCAAATCAGGTTTTTACGGCCGGGAATACGGGAATAACTCTGGGCGATCTCTTCCAGCGCGCGAAGGGATTGGTCGAGCCGCTCAATCGGGCCGTACTCGGCTTTGCCATTCACCTCCAGCTTCCAGGGGTACTCTGCAGGAGCAGCGGCCACGGCGCGTAAAAGGGCGTCGCGGTCGCGGGTGAAGCCCTGCAGCAACTTAAACCGGTTGTCATAAACGGTTAGCAGGGTCGTGGGCTGCGGCAAAAGCGTTGGCTGGCTGGCAAGATAGTCATGCAGGCAGCGGCGCGCATACGAGCTGTCGGCAAAATGCGTATTGAGTTGGTCGAAGACCAGCACATCTACCGGAGAGTGGCCGAAGCTAACCGGTTGCGCGGGATCGAAGACGGCGGTAATGCCCTCAGCAACTGAGGCTGCTGGCAATGTGTGGGACGTTGGCGGATCGAGCGAGCGAATGAACTGCAACTGATCGTCTTCAAAGACCTGAAAGTCCTTGGCGGTAAGGCCGTCGACTGGCTTGCCGGCCTTGTCAGTGACCACAACGTCGAGGACCACCAGCCGCGCATTAACGGTGAATACAAAGGGACCCGTTGCGTGCGCTGACCCCGCTCTGGGCGCTGGGGCGGATGTTTGCGCGCAGATCGACGGCAAAAAAACAACAGGTGTGGCGGCGATCGAGAAGGCGGCCAAAATAAACATGAGGTCAAGGCAGTGAAATCGGCGAATGACTGGCAGCAGTGGCAAGTTACACTCTTTTCTAAAGGCCGCTAACACCGGCCCCGTGCATTTGTTCCTGAAGTTATAGACGGAAAACACACCGGAAAGGTCGACTATTATCTCCCGTCAACTCATCAGTATCGCGTAATATTTCAGTAGATACCATTTTAACTAAGGCAGGCACCTGATGAACAGATTTTTGATTAAGCGGGCGATGCGCGGCGTGGCTATCGGCGCGCTTTTACTGTGCATGGAGGTTCCACTGGGCTGGGCCTGGGGCCGCGAGGGCCATCGCCTGACCGCACTGGTGGCTGAACAGTATCTGACGCCGGAGACTAAGGCCCAGATACTCCTGTTTTTGGGCAAGGAAACTCTAGCCGATGTCGCACCCTGGGCGGACGATTATCGCAAGGAACATCCGGAGACAGGCAAGTGGCACTATGTCAATATTCCCAAGGAGGAGGCGAAATTCGACCGAAATCGCGACTGCCCCGTCTCGGCGGCAGACCCCAAATCACCGTGGCGCGACTGTATCACCGATCGCATCCTCTACTTCGAGGGGCGTCTGGGAGATGATTCGCTGAGCATCAAGGAGCGCGCCTTCGCGTTGAAGTTTCTGGTGCATCTGATTGGCGATATCCACCAGCCCTTTCATGCCCTGGGCGATGCGCGCGGAGGCAACGACATCGCCGTCAGCTTCCTGGGCTCGAGCAAGTGCGACTCGTATAACTGCAATCTGCACGGTGTATGGGATGACATGATCATCGAGGAGCAAGGGCTGAATGAGAAGAAATATACCGAAAGGCTGCTCAAGGAGATCAAGGACAACCAATGGGAGAGGATGGCTGGCGGCGAGCCGACAACCTGGGCAAACATCTCGCACCACTATGCGGTGGAGGCCATGGTCCCCAACGGCGCATTGATCACCCCTGAGTACGTGGCGGAGGAGTCGAAGGTCGTGGATGCGCAGTTAGCGCTGGGCGGCCTGCGACTGGCGCGGGTGCTCAACCGGATTCTCGGAACGCCCGAGACGCCCGCGGCTCCGGAGACCCACACGGGACCGGTTTCACTGCCCGAACCGGCGGTGGAAGCCGCTCCCGCTGCTTCGCCCACGTCCACGGTAACTCCGCAACAACCGCCGCAATATGATCGGTACCGGCAACAGCAAAGGGCGGCCCATTTTGGCCGCCCTTTGTTGTTGCCGGATTGAAGCTGCGATTAGAAGTGAAGCCTGAGCGCTATCTGCATCTGGCGGGAGCTGTAGGCCCAGTTGCTGTTGGAGTTGGTGTTCGTCCCGAAGCTTGCATACGGGGTCAGATTTGTGCCGCTGAGCGTATATGCCTCGTTCTCGACGCCGGTGATGTTTTGGTGATTCAAGACGTTGAACACTTCGCCAAAAAGTTCAAACCGCATGTTTTCAAAATGCGGGGCCTTGAAGTAGAAGTTCTTGCCCAGACGTGAATCGACCACAATGGTAGAGGGCCGGTTGTAGCTGTCGCGATCAATCCACGGAAGGCGATCCGCAGTAGAGCCGGAGCCGTTCAAGCCTCCGTATGCCGGGTTGACCGCGCATACCCCAGAGCCCGCTACGGTAACCGCTGATACAGTGCAGCCATCGGTTCCGACAGGGACCGTAAGGCCGGTGGTGTTGGTCGCGCTCCAGGCTGATACCGAGCCCGAGATGTAAGGAGTATAGGGCAGTCCGGTTTGCACCTGCACCATCGGCGCGATCCGCCAGCCGCCAATTACCTTGTCCTTTAGGCCGTGGAAGTGAGTCTGCGGCTGATAGACCGCAGCGAAGACAAAGCGTTGCCGAACGTCAAGCGAGCTGTTGCCGTGCTCTAGCTTCAGGTTGGTCGGATCCAGCGCGTTGTAGCTGGGGACCACCGTGGAAAGATATGGGTTATCGTCCAACGCGTGCGACCAGGTGTAGTTCGCCATCAGGGAGAAACCATTCTCGTAGCGATGGTTTAACTGAATCGCTAGTGCGTTGTAGCTGGAGTTCACATTGCTCTGAACATCGAGTATCTCGCCATAGGCTGGATTCGGCCGGGTGCTCTTGGCGGTTCCCACAGGCTGCAGGAAAACCTTGGTGGAAAATGTTTGGCCAACCGCAAATGGAACCGTCTTGCCGCCATGTGGCTGTGTGACGTAACCGCTTTGCGGTGGTATGGGAAAGGTGGCGCTGGAGTACGAGGGCGTCGATGTGGCGCTGACCACATAGGTAGTCGTACCGGTGGTTACGGTTGGTGCGGTGACCGTAAACGTGTAGTTGCCGGTAGCGCTCAAAGAGAAGTTGGTGTCGAGCGCGCTGGGAAGTTCGCGGCCAAACGAGGCCATGTACGTCACGGCAAAGACCGTATTGTGCCCAAGATCCCGCTCAATGGCCAGATCGGCTTCATGCACCTGCGGATTCTGCATATGCGGATCGAGATACGCTACTGTTGTGGTGGGAGGAGTTGGCGTTGACAGCGCGCCCAACGGGCTGACCGGAACAGAAGGCGTGCCGGTCGTCATTTTTCCAGCAAAGCAGTTATACACGTCCGTCATGCTGTTGACCAGGTTCGGGAACATCGGACCGCAATGTCCTGAGTACAGGCTGGCGGTATTGCCGCCGCTGCTGGTCAGATTGATCTGTGCATTGGTCGCGCCGGACTCCATATAGGTTTGCAGGATATTCGAGTTGATAATGCGCCCAAAGTACATTCCGTAGCCGCCGCGCAACGTCGTCTTGTTGTTGCCAAAGACGTTCCAGGAAAAACCGATGCGAGGAGCGATATTATTGCGATCATCAGGCCGGTTGGCAGTCTGCGGCAGCGCGCCTGTACCAATCCCCGCGGAATAACTGGTCCCGGCAAAAGCCGCCACTAATGCAGGGTTCCCGGTATTCGGTGTGGGATTTGGTGGAACGTACTCGTATTCGTAGCGTGCGCCCAGCGTCAATGTCAGGTTGGGCCGAATCCGCCAGTCGTCGGTCACATAGCCGGCATACTCACGCGTCGCAATATCGCCAACCGGATTGCCGAAGGCCTGTCCGAAACTGTAATACAGCGGCGTGTAACCCGTGCCGCCCAGTCCCGTGGTGGCGTGCAGATAGTCGGAGATGAAGTCATAAGAGTAGTCAAAGCTGTAGTTGCCGTTGCCGTCATAGAGGTTGTTCACATAGTCAACAGCCCGGTTAAACTCCAGGCCGGCTTTTATGTTGTGTTTCCCGTGAGCCCACGTAATGCCGTCGAGCAATTGCAAACGACGCTCGTCGGGGTCCGCCCCTCGGTCCAGGTCCTCGTTCTTCCCGATACTGAAGCCTTGCTGAAACTCGTAACCGATGCCAATCTCCGCGGGCCTCCCAAATGTATTGTTCGACATCGGAAGTTCGTTGGGCAGAGGCGTATCCGAATAGGTGTACTCGAAGTCCCGGCCGTACTGCACCAGCGCTTCGTTAATCATTGTGTTGGAAAGCTGCGAGGTCAGCCGTGCTATGCCAAAATCTTCCTTGACATAGTCGTTGCCAAACGATCCCCGGCCATAGAAGACCGAAGTCTGCGTCTGGAAACCGTTCGGCGAAGAATCACGCATGCGGTTATACATCAGAGAGAGGCGATTACGGTCGTTGATTTGGTAGTCCAGCTTGGGCAGGTTAATCACCTGATCCAGCACGCGCGGAACCCTGCCCAGGTAACTGCTGACAATGCCCAGTCCCGCCTGATAGTAAGCCGAGCCGGCCTGGAAATTCACACCCAATGCTGCCGCGAGCGCGCAAGAGCTGTAGTCTCCTTCCGTGGAATACGTGGGGGTACCGGTGGCGGTGAAGGTATGAATCGAACTTCCCGTACCTGTACAGGTTTCACCGGATGGCAGAGTCGCGTTGGAGTTGGCAAAGGTGTCGTTCGGATCCGGAGCGCGACCGGTACCGGGGAAGTTGCGGCGTACCTGATCGTACGCATAAAACCAGAACAGCTTGTCATGGTGTAGCGGACCGCCCATGCCGAAGCCCCACTGCTTGCGCCAGTCCGTGGGCTGGTACGGAACCTGGTTGTAGCCCCCGCCTGCGACCGGAACGGTCAGCAAGGTATAGGGGTTGACGGCTCCGCCAAGATCGAGGTCGCGATCGTAGAAGAACAACTCACCACGCATTTGATTGGTGCCGCTCTTGGTAACCGTATTGATAACGCCGCCTGCCGAACGACCGTACTGTGCCGAGTAATTCGAGGTGTTAACCTGAAACTCCTGAATAGCGGCCTGCGTAATCGAATAGGAGACGCGCGTGCGCCCGCGGGCTTCGGAGAAGTACGCCTGGTTGTCATCCGCGCCATCCACTGTATTGTTGTTCAACAGGAAGCTGATGCCGCGGAAACTGAGCAGGCCAAAGCCGTCGGAGTTGTTGACAACGCCGGGAGTCAACAGCGCAAATGTCGACCATCGTCGGCCATTGATCGGCAAATTGTCGATCGATGCCTGATCGAGGGCCGTGGAGATATCGCTTGACTCGGAATGCAGCAGTGGCGTCTCTGCGGTGACGACGATGCTGTTGGTCACCGAGCCGGGCCTCAAAACGGCCGAAACGGTCGAAAGGCTGCCAACTGTCACAACGATGGCATTTGCCTGATAGGTCTCAAAGCCCTCGACGACAAAGGATGCGCTGTAGGTGCCCGGCTCCAGCTCGGAAACACGGTACTCGCCCGATGCATTGCTCTTGGCGGTGCGCGTGACGCCCGTTTCGAGCGACTTCACGGTGATGGTGGCTGCGGGCAGAAGCGCGCCACCGGTATCGGCGACCGTGCCTCCTATAGCGCCCGTAGTCGCCGACTGCGCGTGTGCGAAGTAAAGCGGCTGGATGAGCAGGAAGACAGCCAAAAGCGAAAACCGAAGCGAATGAGATAAGAGACGACGGCTGGCGATCAAGTTGGTTCTCCTAATAAGGCAAATGCAATGGCAAAACGTTACTTCTTGCGACTTTGATCGAAGGTAGGAGAGAAGGCTGGCAAGATTTCCTTCCACTCTCCATCCCTTCGACCAGGGATAGTTGACGCTGACTACTGAACGGTCAGCGAAACGTTGAACTGCTGTGTGACGCCGTTGGGGTAACCGGTGAATCCTGTTCCCGTAGCGATTATGGTAATGGTCTCAGTTCCCGCTGGCGTTCCTGGCGTAATCTTGCCTCCGCCGCATCCTGAGAAGCCAAGACCAATCAGGCATAGAGCGAATAGCAGAAGGAAACGAGAGCCGCGCAGAAACCTGCGGCGAAGCCGGCTGAAACCAAACAGAAGAACGAGTCCGGGAAGAGCGGCCAGGCTGAATGGAAGCTTGCTTGATCCAACGATCCCCGATGGCCCGTTATTGAGCGAGAACGTGTTGACTGGTGCCGTGGTGTTAAACGTTACGGTAACCAGAACCGGTGCGCTCGAGCCATTCGGGCTATAGGGGTTTGGCGAAAAACTGCAAGTGACCGTTGACGAAGGCGTAGTGCAGGAAAACGTGATGGTCCCGTTGTAGCCATACATGGGGGTCAGGGTAAAGGACATCATGCCGCTCTGCCCGGGCTGGATCGTGAGCAGCGAGTTAGTCCCCGCCCCAGAAACCGCCGTAAATGTGGGAGCTCCAGAAACGACGACAACCGGCGCTGAGGTTGAGGTCGAAAAGTTTCCGTCTCCCTGATAGACCGCGGTCACCGAGTTGCTGGTTGACGATCCCACCACTGCGAAAGTCGTCGTCAGAGTAGCAACGCCGCTGCTGTTGACCGGCTGCGGGGTCCCGATCTGCGTCTGAACCCCGCTTACTGTGTTGAAGAAGGTGACGGTCCCGGTGGGAGCCGTGACAACTGCGTAGTTGTTCACATTGCTCACGGTGGCCGTCAGGATAACTTGTTGCGTATTGTTGACGCTGGTCGCGCTGACGCCGAGCGCTGTCACAGTGCCGTCTTTGATGATCGTGAGCGTGCCGCCCGCTGCACCGCCGGGACCGTTAGGTCCAATGGTCACCGTGTAGTTGGCGAGAGCGCCTCCTGTCACCTGGGCCGAAATCAGATATTGCCCTGCCGGTGAGCTTGCGGTGGCCGTCGTGCTGTATGCCACGCCGATCAGATCGCCGTTTTGAACTCCGCCCAAGGTTCCGGTAGTGACTGGATTGGGAATCGGAGCATCGAAATTCTTGCTCGCGGGGTTGACCGTCACGGTGAGAGGCGCCTGAGCCATCGTGAAGTTCAAGGTGCTGCTGGTGCTCGCCGAGGATTCCGTATCTCCGCCATAGTAGGCGTACATGGCGTGCCCCCCCGCGCTTAGGCCCTGAAGCGATAAGGATGCAGTCGACGTCGTGGGTACCGATGAGGCAACCGTTCCTGGGATCAGCGCGGCTGTAACCGGCGTGCCGCTGCCGTCGATGTAGACCGAAACATTCCCCGTCGGCGCCGGCAAACCATCCCCAACCGTCACAACCATGTTCACAACGACGGTCTGTCCGTAGATCCAGTTGGTCTGTACAACCGGCACGATTGTGTTCATCGTGGTCGTCGTCGTGTCATTAGGTTGAATGCCGCTGCCAAAGAGCGTCAGTGTCGGTTGGGCAGCAGGTGAAGTGGAGTCGAAGGTGAAGGTCGCGCTCAGACTTCCAAGTGCAGCAGGGGTGAAGCTGGGCGTCAGTGACACGCCATAACCCGCCGACGGGAACAAGGGGCTGCCGTGAATCAAGGACGGCGTCAGATTGAAGGAGCTGGTATTGGTGCCGTCTACGCCGCTCTCGGCCCAGAAGTTCGAGCCGAAGGTGGCCGGCTGGTTGCCCATGCTGATGATGTCTGCTGACCCAGTATTGGTTTGTGCAGACTGGAGGCCGATGGCCGTCAGTGCGTTGCCTAGATTGACATTTGCGGCATTGCGCGTGTCCTGGTAGATCGCGTTGTTAGTGCTATCCGAAACATAGAGGGTGCCATTGCTCTGAATCGCCACATCGGTCGGCGCACCGAGTCCTGTGAGGATGGTGATCTGATCGTTGCTATTCAGCGTGCCACTCTCGTTGGGAATGTAAACAACGCGCTTGTTGCCTTTATCGGCAATGTACAGGCTGCCTGCCGGGTCCACGGCCACGCCCTGCGGCGCGGAGAGACCCGTTCCAAGCGTCAACGGGGTGCTGTTGGGGGCAAAGGGAAGCTCGATCACCGAGTTTCCGTTCGTATTGGCCACGAAAACATTGCCATAAGTGTCCACCGCCGCGCCCGTCGGCACACTCAGACCAGCAGAAGTATTGGTAGCCAGAATCACCTGCACGCCCGTGCCCGCCATGATCTCTGTTATAGTGTTGGCCGCTGAATCCGAAACGTAGATGTTGCCGTAGGCATCTACAGCCAAGCCTGCGGGAGAACTGGAAATGGTGGCGATCTGGGTTGCGTTTGCGGCGTTTCCGCCCGGCAGTTCCATGAGGGTGCCATTGGTGAGCGCCACATAGACGTTGCCGGCGCCATCGACGGCAACCGCACCGGCGCTAGCCGTACCTGAGCTTAAGGTAGACCCCGAGCCGCTGGGCGAAATCATGACCACCGGGTTGGTGTTAGGAACCGTGGCATAGACATTGCCGCCATTATCGATGGCGATGCTGTTGATGCCTGTCAGCGAGGCCGTGGCCATAGACGACGGAGCCAATGTGACTACCGTGCCCGGATCAACCGCCAACGCCGGCGCAAGACCGATGCCGGTCAACGAGAAGGAGGAAACCAACCCGGCGGCGCTGGTTACCGTCAGCGGAGCCGTGCGCATGCCGGCGTCACCTGCGACGGGCTCGAACGTAACTTGAAGCACGCAATCCGTCGTTGTGTCCGTGTTTGTTGTGCAGCTAGGCGTACCGAGCGTGAAATCCTCGAAGGTATTGGGAATAGTAAAGGCGCTCGAGTAAGGAGCCGAGCCTACCGGCGTGTCTCCAGCGCCGAAGTGAACTTCGATGGACTGCGTGACCGAAGCTCCGGTTCCCGCAACGGTGGCGGGGAACTGCGTGCCGACAGAGATCTTGCGGATCAGGTAGTCGCCCTGGTCTGCAACATATACGTTGCCAGCCGCATCGACGGACGGAAAGTACGGCTTCCAGAAGGTCGCCTTGAGACCAGGGCATCCGTCCCCGATCACATCAGGGAGGGTGCCCGATCCGACAGCATTGGTAGCGCCCGCGCAGTACGTGACGCCAGAACCAGTTACAGCTTGTGACGTATCGGCGGTCGGAGCGGTCGTGCTCAAGTTAATCTCTCCAGCGATCGGGTAGATTTCGCCTGTGGCGATGTCCACACGAGCAATGTAGTTGGTATAGAGGCCAGAGCCAGAGTTGTAGTCGGCGATGTAGACATTCCCTAACGAGTCTGTTGCGACGCCGTAAATGCTGGCCAGTTTCGTAGCATTCGCCAAGCCGCGCGTGAGTGCGCCGCTCATCTTTGAGCTGATGATGCCGGCAAAGGTGCTGATGTCGCCAGTCGTGCCATTGATGACGCGAACATCGTAGGGGTACTCATCGGCGATATAGATGTTGCCCGAATTATCAATTGAAACCTGGTAGGGGCTGTCGAGTCCCGCGCCCGTCGAGGGGGAGGGGCTGGTGCCGTTGGTAGAGCCATAGGCGCCATCGCAAGACATTGCTGTCTGCTTGGGAGAAGTGGACGAGGTAGCCGTCTCTCCGAAGATGTAGGTTTCATAAACGCGAGGGCAGCCGTAACCGGCGATCGTGGATATCTGTCCCGCGGGAACAGTTACGCCCGCAACCGTGACAGCGTTGCTTCCCAGGTTCACCACATCGACAACGTTGTTGTAGTTTTCGGCAATGTAAAGGAGTCCATTCCTATCAAAGGCCAGGCCGTACGGACGATAGAGAAGGCCTTGGGCCGCGGTAACGCCCGTTATAGGAGAAGCGAGAGTGCTATTGTTCGCGTTATATCCGACATATCCGACGCCGGCCGTAGGAGTAAGGCCGTTGCTGCTAAAGCTGGGAGGTGTCAAAATGCTCTGATTGACGACTGTCTGGATGATGCCAGTGCTCTTGACGATCTCACGGACCGTGCCAAGGTAATAGTCGGTGTACCAGATATTCCCTTGGGCGTCCAATGCGAGGGCCTCGGGATTCGTTAGGACAACGTCAGTCGCCGGGCATCCATCGCCAAAAGCATCGATCGACATGGGGCCGGAATTGGCTCCCGAGACGCAGTAGCTGCCCGCCGCCGGATTGGTCGTCGGCGCACTGCCGGCCGCTGTCGTGGTCGCTCCACCGACGGTGGTGATGATGCCGGTTTGCGCATCGACGCGCCGGATGAGCTTGTTCGTGTAATCGACGATGAACACATTGCCCTCACTGTCGGCGACAGCGGCATTCGGCGAAAAGTACACCTGGGTCGCCAGGCAGCCATCTCCCACAGTGCTCAACGCAGTTGGCGAAGTGGTACCGGTGTTCGTTCTGCAGGTATTGCCTACGGTGTACTTCGAGGCGCCACCATAGGTTCCGCCGCCGGACACGATGCTCACCGTATAGGGCAGTAGCTGTGGCGCAGCTGGTTGCACCGCGTACAGCGCGGACGACGACATCAGGCTGAAGGCGGCGACAAGAATCACACCGGGAAGAATGCTGGCGAATCGAACTGCGGCGGTAAATCGAGACATAAAGGCTCCAGAGAGAGACGATAGCGCCCTCGCATGACATGACGCCCTGCGAAATAGCTCATAGGCATTTTTGAGGCGAGAACCAGACTACCACTCAACGCAGAGGCACGCAAGCACACAAATCACAAATATTTTGATGGCAACGTAAGTTATACAAGAAGCAAGGACATTACAAGATATCTGACCAGCGAGCAGCATCGCTTCAAATCCACCCATCAACCCCTCATGACGTCAACCTTCGCTGGTACTTCGGGGAGGATGTTTTTATCTCTGCAATTTTCTACGTAATGATGTAGAAATATTCTTTAACAATTAATATTCCTTCCGCCGTGCTACGGCCTTCCTGATTCTCAGGCGTATTCTGGTCTAGGTAGCACCCCGTATGCGAGGAGTTTGGATGAGATTGTCCTTCAAGCATTTCTTGTTTTTGTGTGCAGTATTGACCATAGCCGTCATTTCGGCAAATGCGCTCGATTCTTCCCCCATCTGCAATCCTCGTGCTAATGGCGCCAAGGGCGACGGCGTCAGCAAGGATACGGCCGCGATTAAAGCGGCAATCGATGCGTGCGAACGGCAAGGCGGTGGCACGGTTCAACTGGTTGCCGGAACATATTTAAGCGCCCCCATCGTACTGAAGAGCAACATCACGCTGCAACTCGACAAGGGCGCCACGCTGCTCGGCTCCCCCGACCATGCGGACTATCCACCGTTGACCATGTTTCATCTGCCCGATCTGCAGCCGCTGGTCAGCGCGGTGAATGCCACAAATGTCGCGATCACCGGCGAAGGCGTGATTGACGGCAATGGAGAGAGCTGGTGGCAGGAGGCACGGAGTGTAAGAAATGCCGGCGTTCTTGGCGCAGGTCATCCGCGGCCCAAGCTCATCATCTTCGATCATTGCAAGCACGTACGCGTCGAGGGCGTCACGATTCAGAACTCGCCGATGTGGCAACTGGTTCCCTATTACTCAGACGACGTTATCATTCGCAACATCAAGGTTCTGGCGCCTGCCCGTTCACCGAATACAGACGCCATCGATCCCTTCTCCTCATCGCACGTGGTCATCGATCATGTTTTTGCAGACGTGGGCGACGACAATATCGCCATCAAATCGGGTCCAATCAACTCGCCGGGGCCGGACAATCCTACTCGCGATGTTACGATTACCGATTGCACGTTCATGCACGGGCATGGCCTTTCAATCGGCAGCGAGATTGCCGGTGGCGTGCAGAACATTCGCGCTGAGCGCATTCACTTCGAAGGTACTGACAATGGCATTCGTGTGAAGTCTAACCGCGACCGCGGCAATGATGTAAGCCATCTGGTCTTCCGCGACATTGAGATGAAGGACGTGAAGAACGCGCTGGTGATCAGTGAGTATTATCCCAAAATTCTGCCTCCCGATTCCGAAACAGCGCAACCCGTCACCAGGCTGACTCCCCACTTCCACGATATTGTGCTGGAAAATGTCACGGCTACAGGGAGCACCATGGCGGGAGCGATCGTTGGATTGCCGGAAGCGCCCATCTCTGGTGTGGTTTTGCGCAATTTGAAGATTAGCGCCAAAACAGGACTGACGATAGCTTATGCGGAAGTGACCGGCAAGAACGTGACGGTGCAGGCCGAGACCGGCGAGGCAATTATGAAGCAGGCTGGCGCCAAGGTTACATTCCGCTAAATTATCGGCAGCTTGAGTTATGCGCATTGGGCAAAACAAGAAAGGTAATGCTGGCCGGAGTAAACATGATCTGGCCGGAGTGGGTTGCGATGCCCTTCAACTCCGGCAGTTCATCTTTCGCGCCAAGCTGGAGTTCCTTCCCATTCAGTTGCACGCGGGTATCCTGAAGGTTCTGGGCGGTAAGTGTGTAGCGCTCTGATGCTATAGGAACTTCGAGCGACTGCGCATCGACCGGATCGGCATTGATAACCAGGAGAGCTAATCCTCCAGGATGATTGCGCAGGCACTGCGCATAGATGTGCAGGTTGGGCGAGGGTGAAGCGCCTGCATCAAGAACTGTAGTCCCCATCAGTTTGTGCCACAACAGTGCGGCCCAGTAGTTAGGGCGGGGCTGGTACGTGTTCTCATCCAGCAGGCCGTAATCGCTTGACGCTAGCGTGTTATGCATGTGGACTTGCACGCCGAGTTTTGCCAGACTGCCTAACTGATTGAGGTAGCGGAAGCTATCCAGAAAAGTTGATGCCCAGCGGTCGCCACCGCAGGCTGTCTGCGCCGTTTCAGTAAGCCAGAGAGGCTTTCCCGGTTCGAAGCGGTCTCTAAGGCTGCCATAAAATGCTTCGATGTGCGCAGCGCGGGCGAGCCACTCCTCCGAAAGCGCGGCCGCGGCAGTCGTCGTTGAGGTCAAGCCTAAACTCACGCAGCGGCTGGAAACCCCTCCATAAAAATGATAGGAGATAGCGTCGAAGGCCGGGCCGGTGGCTGTGAGCATGTCGGTGCTGGTGAGCATGTGCATGGATGCCGGCGTCAACATCTGCGTGCCTTCACCCACGGACCCGGGACCGATGAACAACATGCCGGGAATCTCTTTCTTTGCGAAGGCTCGAAAAATGATGACATCACGTCCATAGGCCGCCGCATCGTAACCCTTCGGCGCGCCCCCCACCTCCGCCGCATTCGGCTCGTTCATGTATTCGGCTGCGGCAATGCTGCCGCCAATTGATTTTGTGTACTCGGCAAATTGGCGCGCCTGGTCCGGGGTCCACACGCCCTCTGCGTTGCGGGTTCCGGTGGAAATGGCAAAGGAAGTCACAATCTCCGCATTTACAGCATGGGAGAAATCAACCACGTCCTTCCACTGCTTGCGGGTCAGAACTCCTTTGAATCCATTTGGTGGATTTGTTGGCGCCGGCTCATCGGAGTTCTGGAAGTAGGTGGTGTTTGCCCAGGTGCCACTCACGCGCATGTATGCCGGCCCCAGAGCAGCTGCCAATTTGTGCAAGCGTGTATTCGTCAGATCAATTGGTGGCCGGTATTGAAACAACGATTGGTCCAGTCCGGCTGGCATATTCGAGTTGGTCTGTTTTGATGCAGCCGGACTCTCGACAGTCTTGCTATCATAGGGCTTCCAAAAACGCCCGCCTGTAACTTCGACCATCTCGATGTTATAGGATTGAAAGCGTTCATCGATGGTGCCGATACGCGGCAGGTTTGCGGGCGATATCGCGGTTGGCTGAGCAGTTCCCTGCCCTGCGAAACAGCTTGCCGCCCCAAGCAGAAACGAGACTCCGCCTGCAAAATACTTCATCTTTATACTCCTGTTGTTACACGCCGCTGAACGCGGAAAATCCGCCATCGATTGGAATCACCACGCCGGTTACGAAATCCGAAGCCGGCGAGAGCAGCCACAGCACGCCCCCCAGCAGATCCTTGGGATCGCCTAGGCGACCCATCGGTGTGTGCGCGATAACTGTCTTGCCGCGCGGGGTCCAGTCGCCTGTTTCCTTGTCGGTCATCAGAAAACGGTTTTGATTGGTGAGAAAGAAACCCGGCGCAATGGCATTTACGCGAATCTTCGGCGAGTATTCCTGTGCCATGTGCACGGCAAGCCATTGCGTAAAGTTGCTCACCGCTGCCTTTGCCGCCGAGTAAGCGGGAATGCGAGTCAGCGGCCGATAAGAATTCATAGACGAAATATTCAGAATGTTGCCGTATCCTTGCTCAGCCATCACTTTTCCAAAAGCCTGCGAGGGCAAAATCGTACCCAGAACATTCAGGTCAAAAACCCATCGTATGGCGTCTGGCGGCAGATCGAAGAATTTCAATTCAGCGCTGGTTGTGGCCTGGGGCTTATTGCCTCCCGCGCCGTTGATCAGGCAATCCAGCTTGCCCAGGCGGCTTACCACCTCTTGAGCAGTCATAAAAATATTTTCGCGATCGAGTACATCGCACTTGAAAAGGGAAATCTGCTTTCCGCGCTCGCCCATGCGCTCCACCAGCGCTTTGCTGGCATCAATATTGACGTCTAATGACGCGACATTTGCGCCACATCCGACCAGCGCGCAAACAATTTCACCACCCAAAACTCCAGAGCCACCGGTAATGGCCACCGTCTTCCCGCTGAAGTCGTACATCTTCGTCACTTCTGCCAAATCGAAGGAGCATTGCCCGCACCCCTGCTTCTGTTCACCAGCCATGTTGCTCTCCTTTTCGTATTTCTTCAGTTCATTCAACTCAAAAAGTTAAACGCTTCGCCCAAGAAAGACAGGAGCGATGTGCCGTTTGTAGAGGTTCTCGGTCACGTTTTTCGCGATAACGGCTTCACTGGCTTCCAGCAGGCTGAGATACTTGCGCTCCATCCTGGCAGCCACCTTGAAGCCTACATGCAACAACTGGCGCAGGCTGGCGTTGTAAGCAGTCGCGGACGGCACATGGCGCAGGGCCGAGGTGAATTGCTTGCTGACCCAGCCGTTTACTTCTGCAGGCAGCGGCAGTTTAGCAGTGTCAATATCAATGACCGTAGCGTAGGGCGCGCACAGCTCTTCACGGTGCGCATAGGCCTCCGCGTAAATCTCCTTGGCCAGCGCCAGCCCGTTGCCCCCTGCTTCGGCCAGGCCGATCAGCTCTTCCAGCCATGTGGTTCCCGCGGTCTTAAGGTGAACGCCAACGCCAAATTTCTTGATCGTCGCGTGAATCGCTGGATAGATAGAAAACTTGTCGCTGCCGGAATGCACGCTCAGCTTGAGATTGCCAGGCAGGCCAAAGTTCTTGACTGCATATGCTATAGCCGCGACATCCTGTGCAAACTCCCGCTCAAATTGCGTCACGTCGCCCACATAGTCCACACCCTTATTGAAGCGGCCGCTGAACTTGGGCGCTATGGTCTGCACGGGAATGCCTTCATCGCTGATGGCTGCCAGTATAATCAGCAGCTCGATGGGACTTTGCGCGCTGTCGGTCTCGTCCATCGAAACTTCTGCTATGAAGTTCCCTTCCCCCTTGGCGGCTGCGATAACGCGATAGACCTCGCCGGCCTTCTTCACAGCGGTCAGATATTTCCGCGCGGACTCGCGGAGAATCTCGGGCGTTATCTCAAAGCTGTCGCTAACGCCTTTGAGCTGGATATGACCGAGCAACTTCGGATGCTCGTCAACGAAGTACTCGATCTCGGATGCTGTAGCAGGCTCTCCGATGAAGTCTGCCACATCGAGGGTATAGAAGTCGCACGCATTGAAAAATCGGCCAACGGTCTGAAGCGTGATGTGGTCGGCATCGCAAAAGTAAGGCAACTTCCAACCAAGAGCCTTTACAGCGGCATCGGCGGCAGCGCGCGTCGATGCCGGCTCTGAACCTATGATGGCATGCTCGCGGTTCGACTTGTTCCATACAGGAACTACTTCTACGCCCGCCTCAACTGCCTTGACGCAGGCCTGCAACTGCGCCTTGGCCTGATGCGCGAACCGGTCTCCGGTTCCAACCGAATACTTTGGAAGTGTCAAGCATTTCTTTACCATATTCTCTCCAGGTTAAAAGCGGCTGCGGTGCGCCCACAGCCCCAATCCAGGATTGGAGATGAAGAATATCTCTTCACCATTCACCTTGTTTACGCCGAGGTTGAGCTTGCTTGGATCGTAGCGCTTGAGCATCGTGCTGAGATCGCCATAACTGAAACCGACACCCTCGACCTCTTCCTTGCTCAGGTGGCCGGGGCACCAGGTAATCTTGAATCGCCCTTCCGAGGAGCCATGAATCAGGTGAGCAGCCGCGCTCAGATCGTTGGCTAAATCAGCATTCGCTTCCACAGCTTTGAGTGTCGCCGGTGTGCCGCGATAGCCGTATTTGCGGATGAGGCTGTCGATGGTTTTGTCTTCGCCGAACTCCTTGACGGCTGGCGCCAGCACAATCAACTCCGCGCCATCAGCCAGCGCCATGCGGGTGCGATAGATAGCCTTGTTGCCCAGCCAGGTAGAGTGAAATTCCTCGGGATCGAGATAGACGACGGCCTTCTTGATCGGCTCATCAAGCATCTCGAAGTTAACCTTGAGGCTGAGTTCTGCTGCCTTGGTAAAGCACTCCATGTCATCGCCGATATAAAGTCCGCGCACCGCCAACCCGCCATCCGCTCTGCGGCTCACCACAGTCTGCACATAAACGATGGGCAGGTGCTTGAGGAAGTGATCGGCGGCATAGTTGAGCACGTTGCGAACAGGGTTAGCAGCGCGACCCATGATCCGTTCCATGCCGTAGACTGCGCCCAGATAGTGACTGCGATTGATGCCGTCGCGGCCTCCCGTGCCCACCAGAATGTTTTTGTTGTAGTTGGCCATGCCGATTACTTCATGCGGCACAACCTGGCCGATGGATAGGATCAGGTCGAAGCCGCCCCGCGAGATGAGCTTGTTCACCTGCGCCGGATACGCATAACTCAGCTTGCCTTCCGACTGCTCATATATAAACTCGGCCGGAACCTCGCCGACAGTCTCGATATCCGTGCGCCAGTTATGAACCTTGAAAAGATCGAACGGCATTTCGCCGAACATGGCCGCAACCCGCTCCGGATTCATCGCCACATGGGTTCCCAGCGCGGGCAGAACTGCCTTCATCCGGTCGCCATAGTACTTCCACGCATAACGCGTCAGATCGCCGGCGCGCGAGTGGGCGCGGGTTTGATCGGGCGGCACAGCCAGCACTTTATTGCGTGGGCCGAGCTTGGCCAAACCCTCCACCAGCAGATCGTTCAGCTGCTGAGGAGTTAAATCGGTATCGACGCTTCCAACCGAGCAGTAAAGACTCATACGGCTAAATCCACCCTTTTCAGCCCTGGAGCGAGCAGGACGTTGATGAGCAGCGACACAAGATAGACGCTGGCGGCAATGATAAACAGGAGCGAATAGCTGCCCGATATTTGCAAAACGTGACCTGCCAATTTCGCAATGAGGACGCCGCCGATGGCTCCGGTCATGGTGCCGATACCCGTAGCAGATCCCACGGCGCTGCGCGGAAACATGTCCGATGCCGTGGTAAAGAGGTTAGCCGACCAGCCCTGGTGCGCCGCTGCCGCCAGGCTCAGCAGTCCAATTGCGGCCCACTTCCCAAAATTGTCCGCTTGAAGGTAGTTGATCAAAAAAATGGGAACAACAAGGCATGCGCACAGAAGCATGGCCGCCACCCGCGCACGGGTTGCCGAAAAACCAAGGCGAATAAAGGTCGCAGGCAGGTAGCCTCCGTAGATACTGCCGATGGCCGAGGCATTGTAAACAATTAGAATCGGCAACCCCAATCCTACAAGGCTCAGATTGAATTTAACGCTGAAGTAACCCGGTAGCCAGTAGAGATAGAACCACCAAATGGGATCAGTGAGAAACTTGGGAATGGCATAAGCCCAGGTCTGACGAAAACCAAACAACTTGACCCACGGCATGGATGGACCGGGCTTCTCTGGGGGATCCTGGTTGATGTAGGCCAGTTCGGCTGCCTTGAGCTTGGGATGCTCGGCGGGTTTGTGGTATTTGAGAAACCACAGCAAAATCCATGAGGCCGAAAAGAATCCGGTGATCAGAAAGGCGGAGTGCCAGCCAAAGTAGTGGACTGCGAGGGGCACCAGGAGTGTGGCCAGGATCACGCCAACGTTGGCGCCGCAGTTGAAAATGCCAAAAGAAAACGAGCGCTCCTTCTGCGGAAACCACTCGGCGTTTACCTTGTTGGCGGCGGGAAAGTTGCCGGACTCGCCGATTCCGAGGAAGGCGCGTGCGAAACCGAGCTGTAGCACTGAGTTGACCAGCGCATGGCTCATCGCCGAGAGGCTCCAGACTGCCATGATGGCCATGTAGCCAATGCGCGTGCCGACCCAGTCGACAAATCGCCCTGCTCCCAGTTGCCCGAGCGCATAGAAAAACGTAAAGAATGCCACTACGGTCCCGAAACTGTCTTCAGTCAGGCCGATGCCACCCTGGGCCACGCTGTGCATGAGGGTAGGCTTGAGTAGCCCAAGAACCTGCCGATCCATGTAGTTGATCGTCGTGGCGGCAAACAGCATGGCGCAGATCGTCCAGCGCACATTCCCTATCTTGGTAACCTGCGAAATCCCCGCTGCGCTCATTGTTCCGGAATCCGGCCTACCCATGGTCTTTCTCCACCTACAGCTTATACGCCTTTTTCACCAATCCGTAGGCTAGTTCATACGCTACATCAAACGCTTCATCCTCATCCAGCCGGTGTTCAGCCACCAGCCGGGCCAGGAAGGCGCAATCGATGCGCCGGGCCACATCGTGCCGTGCGGGAATGGATAAAAAGGCGCGTGTGTCGTCATTGAAGCCGACAGTGTTATAGAAGCCTGCCGTCTCCGTCACCTGCTGCCGGAAGCGCATCATACCCTCGGGACTGTCATTGAACCACCACGATGGCCCCAGTCGCAGGCAAGGATAGTGTCCTGCCAGCGGAGCCAATTCGCGGCTGTAGGTCGATTCGTCCAGCGTGAAAAGAATGAGCGTCAGCTTGCTTTCGTTGCCAAAGCGGTTCAACAGAGGCCGCAGTGCATCCACATAATTGGTTGGCCGGGGAATGTCACAGCCTACATCGCGGCCATATTTCTCATAAACCTTGCGGTTGTGGTTGCGTGTGCTTCCGGGATGAATCTGCATCACCAGCCCGTCTTCCACGCTCATCTGCGCCATCTCCGTCAGCATCTGCGCCTGAAAGAGCGCCTGTTGCCGCTTGTCGGCCTTGCCGGTGAAGACCTTATTAAATAAATCAGCAGCTTCGGCCAGTGGCAGGTCAGCGGTTTCAGCCGTCAGATGGCCATGATCGGTCGAGGTGCAACCCATCGTCTTGAAGCGCTGGCGCGCCTTGCGCAGAGCATTCAGGTAACCGGTCCAGTTGGAGGTGTCTTCGCCGGTCTGCTCGCCCAGTTTGACGATCGACTGGGAAAACCCGTCAAACTCAGGATCAACCACCGGGTCCGGCCGGAATGCAGGCACGATCCTCGCCTTCCACCCCGATGCGCGGATCGCCTTGAGATCGTCCAGCGAGTCCAGCGGCGAATCGGTAGTCGAAAGCACCTCCAGATTGAAGCGCTCATAAAGCGCGCGAGGCAAAAACTCCGGCGTCTTCAGTTTCGCGTCAATGGTATCGAAATACAGGTCGGCAGTCTCTGCCGAGAGCCGCTCCTCCAGTCCAAAAAGCTCCCGGAAGGCAAAATCCAGCCACATTCGCGTCGGGGTCCCGCGAAACAGGTAGTAATGGCTGGCGAAGATACGCCAAACCTTGCGGGCATCCTTGAGCTCCGCCCGCCCAATCTCCAGGTCTTCAAGGGAAATTCCCTGGCTATAGAGCATCCGAAAAACGTAATGATCGGGCTGCACAAACAGCTTGGCCGGGTCGGAAAATGGCTCATTCCTGGCAAACCAACCCGCCTGCGTATGCCCGTGAGGGCTAATGATGGGCAGGGTGCGAACCTGCGCGTAAAGAGCCTTGGCTATCTTGCGCGTTGCCGCATCTGCAGGAAACAAACGATCTTCGTGGTTCAGCATGACTTATTCTCTGCCCTTCCTTGGGAGCATTGAGGTTGGACCACCAGAGAGGTCAGACCACAGTATACACCTGGTCTGGAATCGTCTGGACGGCCGAAAAATTCTCCGTGCGGGAATGGGTATTCAGTGTTAATCTCGTTTTGCCCCCCATTTCAGGCGATACAATAAGGTTAAGCCCTTTATGCCGCGAATGAAACACGATTTGCCGGATACGCAGCGGACCATGCACGTGGTCAACCACATCCGCTCTCTCATTGAGAATGGCACGCTGCAACTGGGAGATAAGATACCTCCTGAACGCGAGTTTGCGCGTTCTTTGAAGATCAGCCGCGCCAGCCTGCGTACCGGCATAGGCTACCTGGCTGCCATGGGGGTGATGAAGGTGCGGCATGGGGTCGGAACCTTCGTCGCCGATGGTCCCGCCGAATTCGGCAAGGCATCCTTCAACCTGATGGGCGTTCTGCACGGCTTTCAGTCATGGCAAATGTTTGAAGTGCGCTTGATCCTTGAGAGCCATCTTGCGGCTCTGGCCGCTGAACGTGGCAAGGAAGAGCATCATACCGCGCTGGCCGAAGAGGTAGCCGAGATCTTTGCTTCCGTGGGCAATCCCGCCGATTTTCTCATTCACGACGTGCTCTTTCACCGCATTCTCTCTCAGGCTTCCGGCAATCCTATTCTGGCCGCTCTGATGGAGACCATCACGTCGGCACTGTATGACAAGCGCAGCAAAACTGTTGAGCGCTCCACAGACCTGCGTGAATCCGCGGAGATGCACCGCAAGATCTATCGTGCCATTCGTGCGCGCGACCCCATCGAAGCGCGAAAACTGATGGAACAGCACCTGCGCATGGCTCAAACAGCGCAAGGCATGGAACGCCGCTCGGCGCGAAAATCAACCAATGCAGGTGTCAGCGCTAACAACCACAATGCGAATCCAGGTTCTTCTCGGCCTGATCATCGGGGCCGCCTGCTGAATCCTTGATAGATAAGCCACGTGCCGCGACTCAATTTATTCAAGAGACGGTATCGGCTTCCGTGCGTCAAGACCACAAGACATCTGAGCTCAATGCGACTCAATCTTTGGTATTCCCTCCACAGGCAAGCAGCCGGACGACATAAGGATTGGACCGTACAAAATGGCAGTTTACAAGGGGGCCGTTCGGCATTGGCTGAGCAAACACCCGCTTCTTGATTTCGGTATGATACTCGACCAATCAGGATTTGATCATTCTAATAAGTACGATTCCACGCGTTACGCAAGTAGCTCATTTTACAGCACTTCAAGGAAGCTCCCTTGCGCCTGCATTTCTCGCTTGACAGACACGGATATTGTGCTGGAAACTAGTGTCGCTTCAGAAGTGGTCTGACCTCTGTCGGCAAAGCTGCCGGGCAGGGCTAATTGTGTAGGCCAGTAACAAAGTAGCAAGTGAGCATTTTTATGGAGGCTTGGATGAGAAGTATCGCTTTAGAAAATTTGAGTGGGACGTCGAGGAGCATGAAGAACGTGTTCCTGCGCTGTTCCAAGTGGGCATGGCTAGTGCTTCTGGTCATCGCCATCATGGCGCCATTCTGCGCGCAGGCGCAGTTAACTGGTAAAGGTACGATTACTGGAACGGTGACAGATACAACAGGGGCAGTGATACCTGGAGCCTCCGTTTCCGCCATTAACGATGCTACCGGAATCGCCAACACGACCACAACAACTGGAGCGGGCGACTACAACTTCCCGAACCTGGATCCCGGCATTTATACCGTGACCACGTCCGCGAAAGGATTTGAAAAGCTGACTCAAAAGGGCATCCATGTCAATGCGATGGAATCGCAGACATATAGCCCTGTTCTCACGGTTGGCGGCTCCAGCGTCGAGATTACCGTCACCACCGCGCTTCCGCAGTTGGAAACCAGCAATGCACAGCTCGGCTCCACCATGGAAAGCGAAGTGTATTCGGAACTGCCCATCGAAATGGGTTCCTATGGCTCTCCTGATCAGCGGCGCGCCACGGACTTCGTCTACCTCATGCCTGGCGTGCAGGGCAATGAAACCAACGGCAACGCCACCACCAACGTCGGCGTCGTCAATGGCTCCGGCAGCCGTGGCGCCGTCTCCGACGTCTATGTCGACGGCGTTCCTTTTGTGCGCGCCGGCGGCAACGGCGACCCGCGCTATATATGGACAGCTATGTCGGTCGACGCCATCGATCAGTTCCAGGTCATGACCACTGGCTACGGGGCCATCTATGAAGGCCAGGGCGTCATGAACTACACCGTCAAGCAAGGTGGCTCCAAGCAGCACGGATCCGTTTATGAGTTCTTCCGTAATACTGAACTTGATACCTGGGGCTTCTTTGGCAAGGCTCCCAACCCGGCAACTGGTCTTCCTGTCAAGCCGGTTGAGCACAGCAACGAATACGGCATCAACCTGAGCGGACCGCTTGTTCCCTTCGGCAAGTGGAAGGAAAAGGTCTTCTACTACGGCAACTACAACGGTTTCCGCTATACCAGCGCGACGCCGACGCCCATGACCTTCCCGACCAACACCGGCGGCACGACTGGTTTAGGCCAGGTAAACGGCGATTTCAGCGCTGCAGGCAATCCGGCGATCTACGACCCAACAACACAGACCGCCTGCTCTAATAACAACGCAACTACAACCGGTGGCGCCGTAGACCATTATCCCTGCCGCTATCAGTTTGGCTACGGGGCGGGTTCAGGCACTGGACCGGGCGGCAATCCGGTTCTAGGCGGCGTCGGCGCCACCACCGCAGGGGCGAATGTGATCCCACAATCCTATTGGGCCCCCTTTGCAAAGAATATGCAGGCCTTGCTGCCTACCACGGGAGTTAGTTCTGCTCTGCAAAACAACTACATCGCCCCCAACGCTACGGGGCTCATCAACTGGTCCACCACCGACCGAATCGACTTCCTGCCCACCGCATCGGATAGCGTCACTTTCATCTTTGCCGATGGACGTCAGGCCAGTTCCAATCCTGTCGGTCAGACTACATCCGGCCGTAACGTTGGCCCGGTTCCCTTCAACTACGGTCAGACCTACGCGCCAAAGACCGCTGTAGGCATCATTGAAGAGACCCACATCTTTACGCCGCACCTCATCAACCAGGTCAAGTGGGGCTATGCCCGCTACAACGGTCCTACCTTCAATCCTGACCAGGCGCCGAATTATGCTGCTACAAAGATGGGCTTGTCCAATCTGCCCGCCGGCCAGGCGCAGCAGACCTTCCCAATCGTAGCTTGGGGTACAGCCGGAAATCCTCCGACTGGCTGGGGCGGCACCACTGCCAATGTGACCCTCGCGGAAAACTACACCGCGTTGGATAACCTGCAGTGGACCACCGGCAAGCACTCCTTCACCTTTGGTATGGAGTGGGCCTGGATGTTGTACAACACTTACAGCGCCACCGGCGCCGGATCAACCCCGTTGACCCTGACGAACGCTGTCACCGAGACAGAAGGCGTCGCCGGAACCAGTACTACCAGCTACACCGTCTCATCCGGCGGTTCGCCGTACGCCAGCTTCCTCATCGGCGAAGTCGACAAGGGCAGCCTTACGGATTATTCACTGCATCCTGGTTACGGAGCGCGCTTCATCCCTGTCTCGCCCTATATCCAGGACAACTGGAAGGTCAACTCCAAGCTGACTCTCGACCTCGGTCTGCGTTGGGATTTCTTCCCCAGCGTCAGGGAAACTAAGGATAAAGCCGGCTTCTTCGATCCAAATCTTGCCAACCCGGTAACCGGCATCAATGGCGCCCTGAACTACTTGGGCGCTGGCGCAGGCACATGCAACTGCGACTCACCGGTCAAAAACTATTACCGCAACTTTGGGCCGCGCTTTGGCATGGCCTATCAAATGAATCCCAAAACCGTGATCCGCTCCAGTTGGGGCGTCATGTATTCGCATAGCAACGCTGTGGGCGGCCTTGCTTCTACTCTCGGAACGCTGGGCTTCTCGGGCTCGTTGAGTACATCGTCGACCAACGATTTGAGCACCATGACGGGACTGACGAATGTGACAACTAATGGGCTCAGTACAACTACTCCTTCTCAATATACGGGCGCGCTGCCCTCGTATACGCCAGCGGCTGGCGTAGCCTCGGGTCCGCAAATGGGCACCGGCTACACCACCAACACCATCGCCGGAAATCCAAACAGCTATGTAACAGCGCCTTTGGGCTCGAATTATGACGACCCGTACCTCGGCGGACGTGCGCCGGAGTACATCAACTGGAGCCTCGGCATCCAGCGTCAGCTAAACAGTGCGCTGGCTCTTACTGCCACCTATGTCGGTTCCGAGGGCCACTTCCTCCAACTCGATAGCTATACGGCACGCGGAGCCAATTCCAACCAGATGGATCCCAAGTATCTGGTTCTGGGATCGAAACTGAGCGACACCGGAACCACAGTCTCCACTGATTGCTCCGGTATCGTAGCCACCGATGGCTTTTCCTGCAACTCTGCTGCTTTGGCTCAGTTCGCCAATGCTACAGTGAAACAGTCGTTGAGCACTTTCTTGAAGCCCTTCCCATTCGAGTCGCCCTCTGACTCCTTCGGGTATGTCGGCAACTCCAACTACCACGGCCTGCAAGTCATGGTGAATATGCGCACTTGGCATGGTTTGACAGTCAACGCCAACTATTCCTACTCGCGCATTATTGACGACGGCGGAACCTTCCGCTCCGGCTACGCGATTCCCGCCGGAACAATCGTCAATCACCCCACTATTGCCTGGAAGGCGGACCGCATCGAGCGCACCGTCTCCACATCCAACCAGAAACAGCACTTTGTCCTGACCACAGTTTGGGACTGGCCGCTCGGTAGAACGCTCCTCAACAGCCAATACATTGAGCGGGCAATCTTCGGCGGATTCAAGTTCTCCGGGATTTACCAGCAGTACACCGGCTCGCCGCTGGCCATTACCGCATCGCAATGCCAGACCAATCCCTCCTCGGCTCAGAGTTCGAGTTCCTGTGCGCCGACAATGAATCCGGGCTTCGCCGGGCAGTCACCGCGCCAGAATGGGCGTTGGGGTAAGGGAGCAACCACCAACAACTACTCCGGTACCAATGGCATTTCCTATATCGTTCCCAGCATCGGTGGCGTGATCAATGGTGGCGCGACAACTGAAACCGGTCCGTTCGTCTCCCCGGTTGCTAATATTCCTGGGGTAACTGTTGGTTCTGGCGTTAATCAACAGGCGACGCTGCTCAATACCGCAGCTGCGCCTTCCTACACATTTGGCGATGCACCGCGCACCGCTCCCTACAACCTCACCGGCCCCGGCAACTTCCAGCTCGACTTGGCCATGGTGCGCAGCTTCCCGCTGCACATCACGCCGGCCACCAAGCTGAATTTCCGCGCTGAGTGGTACAACGTCACAAACCACACCCTGTTCGCTGTTGCCAGCACCGTGGTCGGCAACTCCGCATTCGGTCAGGTCACCTCGTCAGCAGTCGCCAACCGCAAGGCCGCTCAGTTCTCGGCTCGTATCGAGTTCTAGCCTTTAACCCTTGCATCTACACAAGAGAGGCTGCCTTCGTTGGCAGCCTCTTTTGTATTCCAACAGGCTCCGCAACCCATTTGTGAATCCATCTTTCTTCCCTGTAGCACGAAGTGTCATTGCACGGCTTCGCAGCTTGCGAAAAAATACAATCGGCGCAGCTAGAAGCGTCAGGGCACGACTTTAGTCGTGCCGTTAGCGCAAAAAAAATGATGGGCTTTAGCTCCTGCGGGCGGCACTCAATGCTCCGAATTACGATTTCAACCATCTCCTTAGTTGTTTCGGAGAAAGGCATGAATAGAATGCACAAAATTGACTTCTTTCCGGTCCTCTCCCTGATTATGTTTGCAGGATTCGCCGCTGCCGCTACTATCGGAACCAACCCTCCCGTCGAGCCACTGACGCAGCAACGAATCGCTCAGCTACCTCCCAGTGAGCAACGCGCTTGGAACGCCTACCTCGAACATTCCCAACGGCAACGCCAGGCAGACAAGGACTTTATCCAGGCGGAGTTGAAGCGCATTGGAATAGACAAGCCCATCGAACCGCCGCATGGCTTTTCAGCACGCGGCATTCCGCTCGACCGTGACGCAGCCTGGTATGCCGGCCCCGAAGCACGACATATCGCGGACGTGATCGTCTCCTTCCAGACTCCCGCCGGTGGCTGGGGCAAAAACATGAATATGACCAAGGAGCCTCGTCGCCCCGGCATGGCATTCACCCCCAACAACCTCTCTCGCTTTCTTTCCCCCGGTGACTTCGATGCTCCGCTTGAGCCAGATTGGAATTACGTAGGCACCATCGACAACGACGCCACCACTACTCAGATGAACTTACTCGCCAAAGTCGTTACGGCCGTTGGCCTTAAAGATGATTCCGCATATCGCGCAGCCTTCCTGCGGGGAATGAATTATCTTTTCGCGGCGCAATTTCCCAACGGCGGATGGCCGCAGGTGTGGCCGCTGGAAGGCGGTTATCACGATGCCATCACCTACAACGACGACGCCATGACCCAGGTCGTCGAGCTGATGCGGCGCGCGGCTGACGGTAAGCAAGATTTCTCCTTTGTCCCCAAAAACATTCGCAAACGCGCCGACGCTAGCTTCGTGCGCGGAATCCGCTGCATCCTCGCCACGCAGATCGTTGCCAATGGAACGCTCACTGTTTGGTCGCAGCAGGTCGATGCGCTGACGCTGAAGCCGGTTTCAGGCCGCAACTACGAGCCGCCGACTCAGTGCGCGCCCGAAAGCGCTTCCCTTCTTCTGCTCCTCATGAACGATCTGCCCCATCCAACTGCGTCCGAACAAAAATCCATCCGTGCCGCTGCAGCATGGTTCAAAAAGACGGCTATCTATAATCAGCGTTGGCGTCGCTCACCGGATGGTGCCCAGCTTATCCCCACTCCCGGCGCAGGGCCCATCTGGGCGCGCTACTATCAAACCGGCACGGACATTCCCGTCTTTGCCGACCGCGACAAATCCATTCACGACAATGTCAGTGAGTTGTCCAAAGAGCGCCGCAATGGTTACAGTTGGTACAGCCCAGAATCGCAGCGCGCTCTCGACCGCTTTGCCAAGTGGAGCGCAGAGCACCCGGAGCCCAAATGAAAATTCCCCGTCTTATTCTTTCCTTGATTTCGTTTGCTATCGTGGCAAGCTGCCTCTCTTCTGCCGCCCAAACCCCCGTCCAAGCCCAGCAGCGCCCATGGTCCGAACGTGCCGCCAACGCCGCCATCACCCGCTGGCCCGACGGCCGTTTTACTCCCCCCGGCGCACGCTGGATCTGGAATTACGAGTTGGGCACGCTGCTGGACGGCATGGATTCCCTCTGGTTTAACACCGCTGATCCACGCTACTTCAACTACATCAAAAGCTCCGTCGATCAATTCATCGGTACTGACGGCTCCATCGCCACTTGGAAACCGGAAGAATTCCAGCAGGACAACATTCTGCTCGGCCGCCAGCTCCTGCTCCTGTACGCCACCACCCCCAATCCGCGCTATGCCAAGGCTGCCGATCTGCTCTATGACAATCTGATGCATATGCCGCGCACTCCCTCCGGCGGCCTCTGGCACAAGCAAAGATATCCCAATCAAATGTGGCTCGACGGTCTCTACATGGCTGAGCCTTTCTATGCCGAATATGCCTCCACCTTCCATCATCCGGAGGCATTCAAGGACATCACCCATCAATTTATGCTGCTTGACCAGCACGCGCGTGATCCCAAGACGGGCCTGCTCTATCACGGCTGGGATGAATCGAAGCAGGAACGCTGGGCCGATAAACAGACCGGCCTCTCCTCGCAATTCTGGGCCCGGGCCATTGGCTGGCACATGATGGCGCTGGTCGATACGCTTTCTTACTATCCAAAAGATGATCCCGGTCGCCAGCAGTTGATTGCCCTCCTTGAGCGTGACGCCGAAGCCGTGACGCGCGTTCAGGACAAAGATTCCGGCCTCTGGTATCAGGTGCTCGACAAGCCTAACGAGAAGGGCAACTATTTTGAATCGTCCGCCTCCTGCATGTTTGTCTATGCGCTTGCCAAAGGAGTGCGCCAGGGCTATCTTCCCCCGCACTATCTTCCCAATGCGGAGCGCGGATACAAAGGCATCCTGAGCCACTTCATCCAGACTGCCGGCGATGATGTTTCGCTAACCAGTACAGTAAAGGGTGCGGGCCTGGGCGGCGATCCATACCGCGATGGAACCTACGCCTATTACGTCGGCGAAAAGGTCATCACCAACGATCCCAAGGGAGTGGGAGCCTTTTTACTAGCCAGCACGGAAATGGACAACGCCGCAGCAGCAAAGTTGGGCAGCGGCAAGACAGTTCTGCTCGACGCATGGTTCAACAGCCAGCAGCACCCAGACTCAACCGGCCAGCAGATTTACTTCCACTACAAGTGGACCGACCAGGCTAACAGCGGTTACTCCTTCCTTGGCCACATCTTCAACAACTTTGGCGCTGAAACCAGCACTCTCTACACCGCACCCACTGTTGCTCTGCTTCACGACGCGCAGGTCTACATCATCGTCTCGCCGGATAATCCCGCGAAAAATCCCAACCCGCATTACATGCAGCCGGAAGACGCTACGCAGATTGCGGAGTGGGTAAAAGCCGGTGGCGTCCTGATGATCTTCGAAAACGACCCGGCTAATGCCGATATCGACCACCTTAACCTGCTCTCAGAAAAATTCGGCATCCACTACAACACTGTGCTGCGCAATCAGGTAGACGGAAACAAATTCGAAATGGGCAAAGTGCCAATCCAGGGCGGCGGACCCATCTTCCATGATCCGCACACCGCATACATGAAGGAGATCTGCACCATCACAGTCAAATCTCCAGCCATCGCGCAGCTTCGTGATCGCGGAGACATCCTCATGGCCACGTCAAAATACGGCAAAGGAACCATCTTTGCCACCGTCGATCCCTGGCTCTACAACGAATACACCGACGGCCGCAAGCTCCCTGCCGAATACGACAACTACGCCGCCGGAAAGGAACTGGTTCGCTGGATTCTTCAGCAGGTTCCGCGCAAGCCCGCAAGCCAGACCAGTCCTTAGCGCATTCTCCCGGAGCCCCCGCTCACCTTGCCTGTGGCGCTCCAATCACGTCGGGCCCCAGCTCCACGCACACTTTACCCAACCCGTCAGCCACCATTCGCCCAAAGACCGCAGCGCCTTTTGCGTTCAAGTGTGTTCGATCTGGGCCTTTGTCGCGAGCGTCCGGATGCACAGCCGCATCAAACTCGTCGGACTGTTCTTGCGTCATGGTTTCCAGCAGTTTCACACTCTGCCCGTTCAAGTCGATGACCGGAACATCTTCCTCGACAGCGACTCGTCTTGCGGCAACCGCATACGCCTTCAAATCCTGCACCAGCTTGCCATCCTGATAACTACGCCGTGACAGCGAGGTAACAATCACCGGTTGAGCCCCAATGCCTCGCGCCTCCTCGATGTATCTGCGCATATTCGCCGCGTAGGTTGTATCCGGATCGGTCTCGCGCAGCGGGCCTTTGCCCGGCATGTCGTTATGCCCGAATTGAATCAGAATGTAATCCGGCTTCCGGCTCAGCGCATCCTTCCAAAGTCCTTCGTCGTAGTAGCTCTTGGAACTGCGGCCGTTCTTGGCCAGATTAACGCACTCCACATTGGGCGTCATCATGCCACAGAAGGCCGCTCCCCAGCCTCCGCCCAGGGCCACCGTCGAATCGCCCGTCAGCACAATGCGCACCGGTGCGCCATGGAGGATCGCCATGCTGCGCAAGCCCGCCGCCGGCAGCGTCGCGGCAACCGGCCTTACATATTGAGCCAGTGTGGGCACGGACTTGCCCATGTCTACCGCCGCAATGCGCCCGAATATATACGCGCCCTCGTAATTCACATGCGTCTTGTCCGGGACGGTCTTGCCTTCCGCATCCTTCTTTGTAAGGCCAAACGCCTGGCTCTGCGCTTCGGTCAGAGTATCGAGGTAGGCGATGCTGTCCGCATGAAGGTCGATCAAAGGCACGTGCATCTCCCTTGCCACCTTTTTCATCGCCTCCGCATGTGCTATCAAGTCGGAGTGAATCTTTCCATCCGCTTCATAATAGCGGCGACTCAGCGGCGTCACCAGGATCGGCGTAATTCCATGAGCGCGCGCCTCCTCCACATATCGCTTTAGATTTGCGGGATACTCAGTTTTGAGATTTGTCTCGCGCGGCAGGTGCCCCTTCGATTCTTCATCGTTGTGGCCAAACTGGATCAGCATATAGTCTGGCTTGTCCGCCAGTGCCCTTGCCCAGTAGCCCTCCTGGTAATAGGTCTTGGTACTTGCGCCGCCTCTAGCGTCGTTGATGCAGGTCACACGCTCCGTCAGGTTGGCGCAGAAGCCCACTCCATACCCAGAGTTTCTTGCCTGCGTGGAATCTCCCACCAGCACAATCCGGATACTCGTGGTTGAGGGCGGCGCATCCTTTGCTGCGGGCTGTGAGTACCCTAAACAGCAGACGGCAATGAGTGCAGCAAGCGTAACAGGTTTCATAGCGTGATCTTTGCTCCTTGAGCGCTCTGCTCAGCGGAATGAAGTCATGGGGATTCTACTGCCTCGCCGGTCTGACCAGCAACCTTTGGCTGCACGTGATAATTGGGTCGTAAAACTACCCAAGCCTCGCCTCGGCAATATCCATTAACATCCTTATATTGCATTAAGATACGCCCAGAAACCTCAAGTATCGCATGAGTTATTTTTCTCAGCCTTGACGGTCATCCGACCCAATCCTGTAGAGTTAGTGGTGCAAGTGGTCAGTCCTCTATTTTGAGTCCGCCATGCACGGCCTCGTGCCGTACCGATAGGAGTTCAAATTGCGCTTCCCACATTACGCCTCGCTTTTCGCCGCAGCCCTGCTCTTCACTTCTTCATCTTTGCTCGCTCAAGACACCCGCAAGGTCACTGAGCCGGTGATTCCCGCCGCCTGCGTAACTCTGAATGCCAATATCGCGGCCAGTCACGGTGTAGTCGCGCCTACGGATGAGCAGAAGCTCGATACCGAGCGCATCCAGCACGCCCTCGACACCTGCGCCACAGGTCAAGCTGTTGTGCTGCGTACCGAAGGCAAGAAGTATGTCTTCCTCACCGGCCCCCTCACCCTGCGTCCCGGTGTCACCCTGGTCGTGGATGCCCATACAGTGCTGGCAGCTTCAAGCGATCCGCGCCTCTACGATCTCACTCCCGGCAGTTGCGGCATTGTCGGCGAGCGCGGCCGCGGGTGCAAGCCGCTGATCTTCGGCGATGGCGTAAAGGACGGCGGCATCATGGGTGAAGGCTCCATCGATGGCCGTGGAGGAGCAAAGTTATTGGGGCAGGATGTGACATGGTGGGATCTCGCGCACGAGGCAAAGGTCAAGGACCTGCAGCAGAGCGTGCCTGCAATGATCGTTCTGCGTCACGCCGACAACTTTACGATGTACAAGATCACGCTGCGTAACTCGCCGGGCTTTCACGTTTCAGTCGGTATGACGGATGGTTTTACGGCGTGGGGCGTGAAGATCATGACGCCCAAGACCGCCCGCAATACTGACGGCATCGACCCCGGTTCCTCGCGCAACATTACAATTGCCTACTCCAGCATCAACACTGGCGATGACGACGTGTGCCTCAAGCCGACACCCGCAGCTGGAGTTTCGAATATGTCGGTTTTGCATAACCACTTCTATGCGGGACATGGAATGTCAATCGGCAGCGGCACAAATGGAGGCGTAGATCACCTGTTGGTCGATGACCTGACCATCGACGGCGCGGACAACGGCCTTCGCATCAAAAGTGACCCCAGCCGCGGTGGGCTGGTGCATGAGGTCACTTATCGCAACGTTTGCATTCGCAATGTAAGGAATCCGCTTGTTTTTACGCCTCACTATACAGTATTCAAGGGCGACAAGTTGCCCATCTATCGTGATATTACGCTTGAGAATGTGCATGTGCTTACTTCGGGCGCTTACACATTTCTCGGATTGGATGCGGATCATAAGTTGGGGATAAAGCTCGACAATGTCTTCGCGGACGATCAGCAGCACTCGCTCTTCTATAACAAAGACGCGGAGATCACCATCGGCCCTGCGCGCGGTAACCTCGCGCCAGTGGGCGACGATGTGACGTTAACGCAGGCTCCCGGCTCGGCGGATGGCAAGCCGCTGGAGTGCGATGCGCGCTTCGTTCCCTTTCCTGCTCTACCCACCGCGCCGGAGATGGCCGGCAAAGTTCCCCCAGAGGATAACAATCTCTACATAGCCGCGGATGGGACAGGAGATTTTTATTCGATTCAGCGCGCGCTCGACGTGGCAAAGGAAGGTCAAGTGCTGATGGTCTCCCCGGGAGAGTATCGCGAGGTGCTGACGGTGGACAAGAAGAACATCACCATCCGCAGCAATAATCCCGACGCCTCCAAGACAGTGGTGGTCAACGATCACAGCGCCGGCGCGAATGGCGGCACGCTTCACTCCGCTACCGTGAATGTGACGGCTGACAATTTCTTCGCCGAGAACATCACCTTCGAAAACGATTTCAACGCCACCCATCCCCAGCTTCCCGCAGGCTCTCAGGCACTGGCGCTGCTGGTAACCGGCGACCGCGCCATCTTCCACAATGTGCGTCTGCTGGGCAATCAGGACACCCTCTACGCCGGCAGCCGCAACTGCACGCCCGACGGACAGAAATGCGTCCCCACGCGGCAGTATTTTTCTGATTGTTACATTGCCGGCAACGTCGATTTCATCTTCGGCGATAGCAAAGCTGTCTTCGAGCGGTGCGAGATTCACAGCACAGCTCATGCTGGCGGATACATCACCGCGCAATCCAAACATTACCCCGATGAGGACTCCGGTTATGTCTTCAATCACTGTAAGCTGGTTGTTGACTCCGGCGTTACAGGTCCCGTGTATCTGGGCCGCCCGTGGCGGCCTTATGCCACTGTGATTTTCATGAACACAGAAATGGGCAGCCACATTGACCCGGCTGGCTGGCGTGAATGGCATCCCGGCGAAACACATTCCATCGAAACCGTCTTCTATGCCGAGTTCAACTCCACCGGCCCCGGTGCAAATAATGACAAGCGCGAGCCGCACACGCATTTTCTTACTCCGGAACAAGCCAAACAATACGAGCCTTCCGTCTTTCTGCGTGGTACCGACAACTGGGACCCAACGCAAGCTCCCAAGCAGTAAAATGGATTTATTGTGGTAGGAACTGGCAAGGTGTGGTTTGAGTCTGCTTCATAATCCCGCTTTGTATCAGGGCACGACTTCACAACTTACGGAAAAATGCAAATGGTAGAGCACGAAGCGTCAGGGCACGACTTAAGTTGTGCCGTAAACGCAACAAAACAAATTTTGAGCTTTAGCCCCTGAGGGAATTTTGGTTCTTTAGAATCACTTGATTTGAGATTCCTTAGCAAATGGAGAAACGATGAAAACAATTGTGATGGCCGACCCTGTGCGATTTCCGCGCATGACAACCAAGGAACTCCGCGAGAGCTTTCTCCATAACACTCTCTACGAGCCGGGCAAGATTAATTTCAATTATGTTGTGGATGCCGACCGCGCCGCGATCGGCATGGCGGCGCCCGTAGACGCTCCCATTGCGTTGCCCACGTACCCGCAATTGCGCGCGGCATACTTTACCGAACGCCGCGAACTGGGCGCTTTGAACATCGGCGGCAGCGGCTTGGTGCGTGTTGGCGAGAAGACTTACGAGTTGAACAATCTCGACGTGCTCTACATCGGCCGCGGCAACGCTGAAGTCACTTTCGAGTCAAAGGACAAGGCTAACCCTGCGATCTTCTACTTATTAAGTTACCCGGCGCACGCTGTTTATCCCGTTACTCTGGTGCGCAAGGAAGAAGCCAATCCCACCGATCTTGGCAGCGCGGAAAACTGCAATCACCGCACTATCTATAAGTACATCCACCTGGAGGGCGCAAGAAGTTGCCAGCTCGTAATGGGTGTAACTCATCTGCATCCCGGCAGCTCGTGGAACACTTTGCCGGCACACACCCATGATCGCCGCACGGAAATCTACATGTACTTCAATCTGCCGGACAATGCGCGTGTCATTCATCTGATGGGAGCGCCCGACGAAACCCGCCATCTTGTGATGGCCAACCGCGACGTTGTCTCTTCACCCGTATGGTCAATTCATGCGGGTGTGGGCACGCAGGCCTACAGCTTCTGCTGGGGCATGGGTGGAGAAAATCAGGTCTATAGCGACATGGATCCAGCTCCCGTCGAGAGCCTCCGCTGACACAAGTAACTTGAACTAACATACGAAAAGCCAGGCACTCCTATTACAGGAGCGTCTGGCCTTTCTTTTTGTAACATGGCGTTGACTAAACGGTATAAGTCGAGGAAGAAACTCGTCCTCCGTGGCCGGTCCAGTTAGTGTGGAAGAACTCGCCGCGCGGCTTGTCGGTGCGTTCATAAGTGTGCGCGCCAAAGTAGTCACGTTGTGCTTGCAGCAGGTTAGCGGGCAGCCGGCCGGTTCTGTATCCGTCGTAAAACGACAACGCGGAAGAGAACACGGGGGTAGGAACGCCTAACTCTACGGCATGTACCAGCGCCTTGCGCCACGACGCCTGGTACTTGCTGATCGCCGCGGTGAAGAAACTGTCCAGCAGCAGATTTTCAGGCGCGGGCGTCTTGTCGTATGCATCTTTGATCTTGCCCAGAAACTGGCTGCGAATGATGCATCCACCGCGCCACATCAGCGCGATGCCGCCAAAATTCAGATTCCAGCCATGCTCTTTTGCCGCCGCCTTCAGCAGCATATAACCCTGCGCGTAAGAGACAATCTTGGAGCAGTAAAGCGCCCGGCGCACATCCTCGATAAATTGCACGCGGTCGCCCACCGATGCCTTGGTCGCCGGCCCCTGCAAAATCTTCGACGCTTCCACGCGCTCTTCCTTCAGCGCCGACAGGCAGCGCGCAAAGACCGACTCGCCAATCAGAGTCAGCGGCTGGCCCAGATCGAGCGCGCTGATCGCCGTCCACTTGCCCGTGCCCTTTTGGCCGGCCGCGTCCAGAATCTTATCGACTATCGGCGTGCCGTCTTCGTCCTTCTTGGCAAAGATGTCCCTCGATATTTCGATCAGATAACTGTCCAACTCACCCTTATTCCACTCAGCGAAAACCGTGTGCAACTCGTCTGCACTCAGTCCCAGCCCGCGTTGTAGCAGATCGTAGGCCTCACAGATCAGCTGCATATCGCCATACTCGATGCCGTTGTGCACCATCTTGACGTAGTGGCCGGCGCCGTTCTCGCCCACCCAGTCGCAGCACGGCGTTCCGTCCTCTACCTTGGCCGCAATGGCCTGGAAAATCGGTTTCACAAATGGCCACGCGGCAGGATTGCCGCCCGGCATGATCGAGGGGCCGCGCCGCGCGCCTTCTTCGCCGCCGGAGACGCCGGTGCCAACGAACAAAATGCCCTTCGCGGCCAGGTCTTTCGTCCGGCGGTTGGAATCGGTAAACAGCGAGTTCCCGCCGTCGATGATGATGTCGCCTTTTTCCAAATATGGAACAACATGGCCGATCATCTGGTCAACCGTGTCGCCGGCTTTCACCATCAGCATCACGCGCCGCGGCCGCTTCAACAGCTTGACAAACTCCTCGATGGAGTGCGCCCCGGCAACCTGCGTCCCCTTGGCTTCGTCGGCCAAAAAGTCGTCTACCTTGGAAACGGTGCGGTTGAAGACGGCCACATTGAAACCATGGTCGTTCATGTTGAGGACAAGATTCTGTCCCATAACGGCAAGGCCGATCAAGCCAATATCGCACGATGCGTCGGTCATACTATCTCCAAATTCTCAGTATTGGTTGTTACCGCTGGATGCGCGCCGATCCGCCTTTGGCAAACGCTCGCACCTGGTCCACGGTTGTCATGGTTGTGTCGCCAGGGAAGGTTGTCAGCAGCGCACCATGCGCCCATCCAAGCTTGACGGCCTCTTCCGGCGCTTCGCCAGTCAGCAGGCCGTAAATAAATCCTGCCGCAAACCCGTCGCCGCCGCCCACCCGATCCAGAACATCCAACTCAGCCGTAGGTGCGGTATAGGTCTTGCCGTCAATCCATGCAACCGCGCTCCAGCTATGCCGGTTGGTCGAGTGAACCTCGCGCAGCGTCGTCGCCACCACCTTCACATGCGGGTGCTTCTTCACCACGTTGTTGATCATGCCGAAAAAGACGCTGGGGTCGAGCTTCGATTTTGCCGCCACCTCCGGCCCTGGAATGCCCAGCCCCTTCTGCAGGTCCTCTTCGTTGCCCACCAGCACGTCCACGTTCTCCACGATCTTGCCTATCGTCTCCACGGCCTTCTCCGCGCCGCCGTGAATATTCCAAAGCTTCTCGCGGAAGTTCAAATCAAACGAAGTGATTGCGCCCGCAGCCTTGGCTTCCTTCATCATCTCCGCGGCCAGCGGCGCAGTAGTCGGTGACAGAGCCGCAAAGATGCCGCCGCAATGAACCCATTTCACGCCCTTGGCAAAGATCGCCTTCCAGTCGAAATCGCCCGGCTTCAGTTGCGCCGCCGCTTCGTTGCAGCGATTGTAGAACACCACCGGAGGACGCACGCCGTGGCCCTGGTCGCTGTAGACGGTGGCCATGTTCGGGCCGTTCACACCGTTGTGCTTAAAGTGCTTGTAGATCGGCTTCACGCCCATGGCGCGCACCCGCTCCGCTATCAAATCGCCAATCGGATAGTCCGACATCGCCGAGACGATTGCCGTCCTCATGCCAAAGCAATCCGAAAGGTTGGCAGCCACATTGAACTCGCCGCCGCTGACGTGAATCTTGCACTCGGTCGCCTTGCGGAAGGGTATGATCCCCGTGTCAAGCCTGTGCACCAGCGCGCCCAGAGATAGTAAATCCAGTTCCGCATCCTTGCGGATATTCAATCCATGACTCATTGGCCTTTTACTCCTGTTCCTCAAATGGAAATGATGAAAATCTGCAATGGTTTGATCGGCATCCCGCCGGTTTCATTCTAGTCCAGCGCCATGAGTGGACAGCCGAAGGCACGGACATGAGGTCTGACCACCAGCATACACGCACACCGAGGATGTTGCCAATATGAGAAGTAAGAAATGTTGGAACAGCATCCGGTGTTAATCTAATAATGTTCATATTCCCCGTAATATGATAGGAATCTAGACCGTATGCTCAGACTCAAGAAGGTTACGCCCGATACTGACCGGACCCGGCAAGTGGTCAACCACATCCGTGCCCTTCTGGAAAAGGGCGCCTTGCAGCCGGGCGACAGAATCCCCCCCGAGCGTGAGCTGGCGCGTACGCTCAAGATCAGCCGCGCCAGCCTTCGCACTGGCATCGGCTACCTGGTGGCCATGGGCGTAATGAGGGTGCGGCACGGGGTCGGAACCTTCATTAAGGATGGCCCGGCCGAGTTCAGCAAGGCATCGTTGGGGCTGATGGGTGCGCTCTACGGCTTCCAGTTCTGGCAGATGTTTGAGGCTCGGTTGATTATTGAAAGCAGCCTTGCCGCTCTCGCCGCCGAACGGGGCAATGAGGAGCATCACGCGGCGCTGGCGGAGCAGGTCGCAGAAATGTTCGCCTGCTCTGACAACCCTGCGGAGTTCCTCAAGCATGACATGCTCTTTCACCGCATTATTGCGCAGGCCTCCGGCAATCCGATTCTGGCTGCCCTCATTGAGACCATCACCACGGCCATGTATGAAAAGCGGCTCAAAACCGTCCAACGCGCCAACTATCTCCGCGATATGGCCGAGATGCATCGCGAAATATTCCGCGCCATCCGTGCCCACAATCCCGTTGAGGCGCGGATACAAATGGAACATCACCTGCGAATGGCCGAAAGCGCTCAGAACATGGAATTGCCGGCTCTTCGACCAAGGCGCCCCGCCCCAACAGACGCATCGAATCCTTCCGTCATCATTGAAAGCATTTCTGATCGGTAATTTCTCCCCCAGTCTCCTGAGTTTTAAATTAATTTAATAATTTGTTAGAACGTGTTTCATAATCCGCTTTGTATCAGGGCACGACTTCACAGCTTGCGGAAATACTCAAAACGGAGGGAGGTGGGGGTTTATCGGGGTCCCCATCGATAAGTCTTCGTCGATGAGGTGAATTTTCAACCCCCGCAGAATGCCAATCAAATCGACGAGAGCTTTAGCCCCTGAGGGAAGGCTCGAAGACGGTCATTATTCGGTTATGAAACAACTTCTATACACACTTTGAACTCAAATAACCACACAATGATCCCTTGAACCCCTTGAACGTTCGCTTGCCGCTGGAGCCAAGCCCGCCTCACAATCCACAATCTCGGATGAGCAGCATGTTGTGCGCGGCCAGAATGTGTAAACCTGCGTATACGAAAAGTGTCAACTTTTAAGCAACCTGAAAGCACAGAAATACACGTTGAAGAAATACGCGTTGAATTGCTTCGCTGTTACATACGCGAACGCAGGGCGCGAGTATCACGGTCGATGCCCGCATTCCATTGATAAGAAAGCTCTTGTCTGATCCCTGCAATTCAGCTCAGGCTCATTTGAATCTTTTTACCTCTTCCGTCGTGAAGTTGGACATGTACTTGCTCTATGCAGGATATAGGCAGGATGGATACTGCGGCTCAATTGCCTTAAGTAAAGTGCTTGCCGCCCATCCACGGAGAGATAAGAGATAAATGACAGTTCTCACTCAAAGCACGTCGCCCTCGCGGCAGTTCACAGTTGCTGCAGAAGGAATCGCCGCTGCTCAATTTGCCAGATGCGGGTTTGACGTGTCGGTTCAGTATGGACCTAACAAGCCCAAGTATGACCTGTTTGTAACCAAGGCTGGCAGCCTTCTGACGGTTTGTGTCATGGGAAGTCAAGACGGCTCCTGGGATATTACTCAGTACTATTTAAAAAGACCGACGGAACTGAGTGGCAAGAAAGTCGACCACCAACGAGCCATTGAATTATGGCTGGATCGCCATGGTGCGCGAGCTGTATGCTGCTTTGTGCAATTTCAGGGTGTGGCCTTCGATAGGCTGCCTCGCATCTATTTAGCTTCTCCTAAGGAAACCGCCCAAAAATTGCTGGAAATCGTAGAGAGGTACGGAAACTCGCTTCTTTACGATGAATTCGGGGAGGAATCCTACTCTGACACAAATCAAACGATTGGAAAGATACCGGCAAGATGGCGCTTTTCAAATGAGCGCATTCAAGAGCTGCTTGACGCCCAAGAGGCCAAATCGATCCCCATGCCGCAACTTCAAGAAGTGGATTTATCCACCCCGATTTTATCCACCCCAATATGGATATCTCCTGATAAGTTGCATCACGAGAGAAAGACAGCCCTGGCCATATGCGCCTGAATCTGTGAACTGCTGCGCGATGCGGATACAAATGGATCATCGCCTGCGAATAGCCGAATGCGCTCAGAACCTGGAATTGCCGGCAGCTTCGTCCTAGGCGCCACGCCCAGACAGCCGCTTTAAAGCCTTCCGACATCATTGAAAGCATTTCAGATCAGTAATTCCTGTCCTGGCCTGCTTACACTGTTCCGTGACAGGGCCGCCTCTGTCGCGCTACCCTTATCTGTACGTACCCAGAATTTCGAGGAGCATTCCAACCCCATGCCTATCCAAGCCACCTCCAAAATATGGCACAACGGCAATCTCATTCCCTGGGAGCAGGCCAACATTCACGTCATGAGCCATGTAATTCACTACGGCTCCAGCGTCTTTGAAGGAATTCGCTGTTACGGGCAGCCCAAGGGTTCTGCCGTCTTCCGCCTCCCGGAGCATATGCAGCGGCTTCTGGACTCGGCCAAAATCTACCGCATCGTGGTGCCCTACACGCTCGACGAACTCTGCGCGGCCGTAGTGGATGTGATTGAGGCCAATGGGGTTGCTCCCTGCTACATCCGCCCCATTGTGCTCCGCGGCTATGGTGAAATCGGCGTCAACCCCAAGGGCTCGCCCATCGAGGTCTACATCGCCAACTTCTTCTGGGGCAAGTACGTGGCCGGCCACGGTGGCGCAGACGTGTGCATCTCCAGTTGGAATCGGCTGGCACCCAACACCATGCCCGCTTTAGCCAAGGCTGGCGCCAACTATATGAATTCACAACTGATCCGCATGGAAGCTGACACCAACGGATACGCCGAGGGTATCGCCCTCGACGTCAATGGCATGGTCAGCGAGGGCTCTGGCGAGAACGTCTTCGTAGTCCGCAGCGGCGTACTCTACACCCCGCAGTTGGGCAACTCGGCTCTCTCCGGCATCACCCGCGACTCTGCCATAGCCATCGCCCGCCACCTGGGCTATACGGTCATCGAGCAGCCCATTCCGCGTGAGATGCTTTACATCGCAGACGAGGTCTTTTTCACCGGCACGGCCGCCGAGGTCTCGCCCATCCGCTCCGTTGACCGCATCATCATCGGCGACGGCAAACCTGGCGAAGTCACCAAAAAGATCGCCGACGAATTCCTCGGCATTGCCAACGGACTCAAACCCGACCGCTTCGGCTGGCTCACCCCAGTCAAGGTGAACGCCACCCAAACGGTCAGCGCATAGTCTTTTGCTTGGACTACTGTTCACTGTCCACTGATGTAAAGGATGCGAGCCGCGCGTGAAACCTGACATGAAAATATCGCTGGTAGGCCTGGAACTGGTCAGCCCCATCATCGCCGCCAGCGGTACCTTTGGCTACGGCATAGAGTTTGAAGAGATCGTCTCCCTGGAGCGCATCGGCGCATTTGTCACCAAGGGCATCTCAATCGAGCCCATGGCCGGCCACACCCCTCCGCGCCTCATCCAAACCGCGTCCGGCATGCTCAACGCCGTCGGCCTCCAAAACGTAGGCGCCGAGGAGTTCATCGCCCGCAAGCTGCCCCCGCTCCGCAACTACCCCCACTGCAACGTCATCGTCAACGTCTTCGGCTACACGATAGGCGAGTACATCGCGGTCATCAAGCGGCTCAACCAGGCTGATGGCATCGCCGCCTACGAACTCAACGTCTCCTGTCCCAACATCCACGCCGACTTCATGATCTTCGGCTCCGACCCCGGATCGCTCGAATATCTCGTTAGCCAGGCCCGCAACAACTCCACTCGGCCCATAATCGTCAAGCTCTCGCCCAACGTAACCTCCATCGCCCACATGGCCAGAATCGCCGCCCGCGCCGGCGCCGACGCGGTCAGCGTGTCCAATACATTTCTGGCCATGTCCATCGACGCCGAGACCCGCCGTCCGCGCCTCTCGAACATTACCGGAGGCCTCTCCGGACCGGCCATCAAGCCCATCGCCCTGCGCATGGTCTACGAGACCGCCCAAGTCGTCAACATCCCCATCATCGGTATGGGCGGCATCACCACCCCGGAAGACGCCGTCGAGTTCCTGCTTGCCGGAGCTACCGCCGTCCAAGTGGGCACGGCCAGCTTCGCCGACCCCCGCGCCGTCGAGCGCCTTGCCAAGGGACTCGAGTCCTGGTGCCGCAGCCATGGAGTCGCGCGCGTCTCCAGCCTCACCGGAGCACTCGAAATTCCCCGCGAGCCAGCCAGATAGTGCACAGAATACGCGGGTGCCCCAGAGATGCGGGTGCCCCACCTTCGCGGCGTTCTTGTTTTCGCCGCTAAGGTGGAATATCTATAACTCCTTTATTTTATTGCTCTTACGGTCTATTATGGTTTTTCGCTGGCGCACTACGCCCCGCTTCCGGGACCTGTCATACATGGGAGATTGCCATCTGCGCCTCAAACTGCTTCAAATCCCAATAATCTCTCCAGGCGGCAATCTTTCCCTCGCGCAACTCAAAGATCCCCATGCACGGCACGCTGACCCGTTTAACTCCGACCAGAAAATGATCCACGCGCTCGGTCATCACCACATCGCCTCCTGCCACAATGTGGCGAATCTCCCAAGGCAAAGCGGTCATCTGCTCGGCGCCGCGGCGCAAGGCCTCCCGAATAGCCTCACGTCCTTCAATCGGCTTCCAAGGCGAATTCCACCATACCGCATCCTCGCAAAAATAGCTCGCAAACTCGTCCGCGTCGGCCCGCACACAAACCTCAATAAACCGGCGAATAAGGTAAACGTTATCAACGTTTTCCAACTCATTCCCTCCAAACTCCTTCAACCCTAAATCACACCATACCTGTCGGTTTTCCAGACAATTGACTATGGTCTATTGCGGACCGGGACAGGTGTCTTTCAGCGTTGCCCCCAGATCTTCCTTCTGGATTTCCAGAGTGGCTTGTGGAGCGCCATTCTTGCCTGTCCGTGTGACGTGAAAAACATAGATCGTTTCATAATCGCTTGTGGGCCAGTCGGGTACCTGCGCTGGATTGGTCCCGTAGAACTCGAGCATCTGTTTGGCGAATTCACGCAAATAGAAGTGCTCCCACGCAACAAAGATCACCGAGTTGGCATAGTAATGCTGCATCAATTCTCGCCGCAGCCTGGTGATATGGTTGTATCCGATTTCAGTATTCACCGGCATCCCCAGACGGATAGCGGTAGGCTCTAGGGTTGCCAGCGGCCTCAGGTAAGAGTATGTCGGCAGAATGTGGCCGTCGTTCATTTTCACATTGGGATTCGGCGCATAGATATAGTCCAGCTTGCCATAGCGGCCAATCAGCAGGGATGGCAGGGCCAGCGACCGGTTGAGTCCTTTGCAGGATAACTGGCCAAGTCCACCTTGCGGTTTTTCGCCATGCCGCATTAGAACGATGGTCTCTCCATTGGCCCGTGTCGGTCGAGCAGCGCAGGACGGCAGATTGACAAACAAACAGGCGAGTACAAGACTCATTCGGAGGCTGCGTTACAAAAAAGTGTATTGGTTCATGAGAATTCTCCTCGCAGCTGCTTAGCTCATCAGTTTACGACAGCAGTGGATGAGTTTACAGTACGGAGGGAACAGGTGCCTTCAGTCTGATAGCAGCTCATGCGAGCGAAAAGCGAGCGACTGGCCGCACCGCAGGTGCCTTCAGCCCACTGAAGGAGCTTATCTTGATATGCCGGGCCTTAGCCCATGACGGATGCTCGTCGGCACTGCATCACGGCACGCCCAGACCTTTGGCTTTGTAGAAGCATGCAAAAAGATTGCGCTCCGTGCAATCAGGGGTATAGTCTCTTCTCTCCGGGAAAGAAATATCCGGTTGACTTGAAGAATCTTACCTAACCGATTCAATTGGGACACGAGGAGATTAACATGCGTGCTATCTGCCGAAGTATGGTCTATATCTGCATCTTATTAATCCTGACTGCGTGTGAAAAGTCAGGAAAGCTCGCTCCATTCCTGCCAGACGCACCGGCAGGCTGGAATGTCGAGGGCCAGGTTACAAGTCAACACGTTTCGGGCGTAGGTTACAGCTCGATGAGGTCCTATGTCCCTTCTGGCAGTACACAAGGGTCGAAAATCCAACGGGTGAAAGTGCAGATAACGGTTGCGGATAAAGACGCGCAAAAAAAGGATCTGAGCAAAATATTACTGGGACCCATGGCGGGGTTTTGGGAGCAGACCACAGTGAAAGGCTTCAAGGCCTCAGATTCACCCCTCATATCGGGCGAAAGCTATTCACTGGTTGTCTATCCCAATAGCACAACGTACGTTCAGATCATTGCCTACAGCGGTGGCGCCGAATCGGATTACGACACCGCTGAAAAAGGGAAAGAGATAGTCAATACCTTTGCGGACAAGATCAATTACTCGCAAATTGCAGCGCTCAAATAACTCCTTGAACGTGCTGATATCAGGCTGAGTTCTGCAGTTGCCGGGTGCCGGGGTGCCCCATCCTTGCAACGTTCTTGTTCTTGTTCTTGTTGCAAGGGTGGGATACCACAATCCTAAATTAGCCTTGTTCCTGAAATGCTGGGTGCCCCAGGTTCGGGGTCCCCGCGGACAGGTCTTCGTCCGTGGGGTGGAGATCTCGCGTTTGAGACCTGGGAATCACAAATCTCAACCTGCCCGTCGGAGGGAGCAGTGGGCTTCAGCCCACTGAATGAGCTTGTCTTGATATTTCGGGCTTTAGCCCCGGGTCTTCTGTTCTCTGTTCCCTCAGCCTCCGTAACTATTGACGAGCGGATGGTGGCGGAGGTGGCGGCGGAGGAGGCGTGGGAATTCGATACAAGCGGAAATGGATATCTTCAGGCAGACTCAGGGTCGACGCTGGTTGCGGAGAATCAACTCTGGGCTGACTGGAACCTGACTGTCTCGCTGCGAGGTACATGGTTGCCATTTCCTTATAGGTTTTTGCTGCTGTCAAATCCGCGGCCCGTGCGCTACTGTCGCCGCAATGCGTGCCCGCTCGTAGCCTGTATACCAAACTCAGATACGATATGGCATCGGCGTCATTTGGATCTGTGGCGAGATCTCGATTCAGGTGCTGAATGGCCTCTTCGAGCACGGGTGTATTGGATTCGGCGAGCGCTCGACATGCCGCTGGACTTGCGTTGGCGTAGTCCCCTTCCCCACCATAGGATTTATTTTCCTGGCTAAGCCGGTCTCGGATTGCCTTGTAAGCGACCATCCAATCGATAACGCCGATATTATAGTCCGCGTCTAAATCGCGCGGCTCTACTGACAGGATGCGGAGTAGGGTCTCTTTGACTGCATCGAATTCGTCGATTGTGTAGTAGAGCTCTGCAATCGCGTTAAGCGCGCGACCGTCATTGGGCCGCAATACCAGCACTTGTTCAAATGTAGCGATTGCGTCCTTGGCGGCTTTCAGTTTCTCAGGGGTATTGGTGCCGCCGGGGCTAATTTTCTCCGCCTGTGCTACGCCGAGGTATAGCAGCGCCTGGGGATCGGTGGAATCTATGGCTGTCGCGCGCGCAAAATGTCTCGCTGCCTCGCGCGAAAAATCGCTTTCTCCCATTTCACCTACGGCAGATTCCAGGGCCTCCAACCCTTTACGCTCTTCCATATAGAATTCTGCTTTCGGCACAATGATGAGCCATATCGCCAACCCTGCTATCAGGAGTACGACAATAGAAGCGGCCCAGACCCAGCCGGGCACATGTCTGCGAACCTTCGCTTCCGCCTCCTCTTCCTTACCCTCGGTTGCTCCCGCGTCAACTTCTGTTGCACTCGCGTTATCTTCGGTTGTCCCCGCGTCAACTTCGGTTGCATCCGCGTTCTCCCATACGGTCTTCTGCCGCACGATCGGCTCAGTAACCTGCCGCACCACGGGCGCAACATAGGTGATTCCGTCCAGCAGGCTGAGCAACTCGGCAACATCCCTGGGGCGTTTTTCCGGGTCCTTAGCCAACATGCTTAGGGCTAGCCCATCCAGCCCCTTCCACTCGGCCAGATCGGCACGCAGAGCACTGGGCGGCCTCGAATCAGCGTGCTTGTGCTGCTCAGCCCAGCCTTCATAGCTCTCAGCCTCAAAGACGGTCCGGCCGGTGAGCATCTCGAAGAGCACGCCACCCAGGGCATATAAATCTGTCCGGCCATCGAGTTCGGCCGCGCGCATCCCGCGCCACTGTTCCGGCGCGGCATAGGCCATGGTCAGCAGGGTGCCGCCTGTACGGGTGTAGGCTGTGCTCGATTCCTTGGTGGCCACGATTCCGAAATCAGCGATCTTGGGAATCCAGCGGTCGCCCTCCCGTGCCATCAGAATGTTTTCCGGTTTGATGTCGCGGTGCACCATCCCCTTGGCGTGTGCCGCTCCCAGCCCCTCGGCAATGCCGCGCGTAATCTCTAGCGCCAGCCTCACATCGAATGGTTTGGCAGCGTCGCGCAGATACTCGCGCAGGTCCGGCCCATCCACAAACTCCATGGGAAAGAAGAGTGTGCCATCCTCTGCCGGTTCCAGGCTGCTCGCGTCCACCACGTTTTTATGGCGCACCTGCTTCAGCGTGCGCACCTCGCGCAGAAAGCGGCTGGTAAATGCCTGGTCCTTGCTCAATTCGCTGGAGAGAAACTTCAGCGCCTGCGGCTCGTCCATCAGCGTGTGATGCGCCAGGTACACAGCGCCCATTCCGCCTTGGCCAAGTTTGCGTACGATCTTATAGCTCTGGTGAATCACCATGCCCGGCTTCAGGTCGCGAATCTCGCTCAGCACGCCGCCGTGGGTAGGGCATGTCGTGTGGCTATCGTGATAGCCGGATTCGCATTGCGGGCAGACTTTCATTCAGCCACTCTCGTAAGTCAAACAATCGTCGAGTTTGTCGTATCCCACCTCTGCGCCTGAAATAAGGCGAAAAGATAAGGCACGATCCAGCATCACGGCAAACCGTAATCTCCTATTTGGGTAAGCGACTATGAGTCAGTATACGCGCAGCCGATTCGAGTCCTACCTCCACGGCTCTGACAAGATAGAATATCTCGCCATTTTGACGTCTCTGGTTAACCGACTCATCAATGCCAGGCACTGTATCAGGGCCTGCTTCATAGCTTGCGGAAAAACTCGAAATTGAGCCAGCTTTGTATCAGGGCATGGCTTCAGCCATGCCGCAACTGCAACAAAATGAATTCGGGCTTTAGCCCCTGCTCCCCTTCTTCGTTGCTAGATAGCTGTAGCAATAGGGATACTGCCCGGGCGAATCGGCCAGCCCTGCTTTTACTGGGTTCTGGGCAATGTACTCCCGATATCGCAAAAAGCTTTCCTTGTCATCGGCTCGCGTCTCGGAAAACCCACTCTGCCAGACCTCTCCCAGATACTGAGTTTCCCGCTTCAGACGGTATGAGAATCTTCCCTTGATAAATTGCATGGCTTTCTCAATGGTCATATCCTCGCAGACCGTAAGGAGAAGATGCAGGTGATCCGGCATCACTACGAAATCGTGCAATAGAAATTTTCTCTTCGCCACACACGACCGCAATACGTCAACGAGAAGCATTGCATTCCGTTCGGACTGTAATAGGCGTCGCCCCATACTGGTTTTGGTTGTGGCGAAGAAAACGCGCGAGGAACTTAGCGCGTTCTCGGGACTGGCGTTGCGGACGGGTCTTGCCATGGCAGGGGCTAAAGCCCGATTCCTCCTTGCAGGCTCTGCGGCATGGCTGAAGCCATGCCCTGATACAAAGCCTAATGCTCCTCACGACCACAGGCTATCGGAATCACTGCAGTAAGCGCCATTGCGAACCGTCGTACGCGATCCGGCCTTCGCGCTTTAGAGCCTGTTGTGTGCTACGAACGAGATGTTTCCATTTCTTCCCAAAGTTCACGAACCTCAATCGATCCGGCGGAGGGAGCAGGGGCCTTCAGGCCCCTGAATACAGGCTTGGAATCAACGCGGGCTTTAGCCCTGGAGGGTCTTTAGCTATTCCCTGTTCCCCGTCTCTCTGTGGTAATCTCTACCCAACCCCGTGTCCACCGAAAAAAACTCGCTCTACTACGGCGACAATCTCGATGTCCTCCAGCGCTACGTCAAGGACGAGTCGGTAGACCTCGTCTACCTCGACCCGCCCTTCAACTCCCGCCAGGACTACAACGTCCTCTTCGCCGAAAAGGACGGCTCGCAATCCAGCTCCCAGATTCACGCCTTCGAGGACACCTGGGAGTGGAACAACGAGTCCATGCGCGCCTACGAGCAGATCGTCGAGCAGGGAGGCCGCGTCGCCGACGCTCTCCGCGCCTTCAAGACATTCCTCTTCAACACCGACATGATGGCCTATCTCGCCATGATGGCCCCGCGCCTTGTCGAACTTCGCCGCGTCCTCAAGGAGACCGGCTCCATCTACCTCCACTGCGATCCCACCGCCAGCCACTACCTGAAGATTCTGATGGACGCGGTCTTCGGGCCGCAGTTCTTCCGGAACGAGGTTATCTGGAAGAGAACGAGTGCGCATAATGACCCGAATAAATGGGGACGTATTCACGATATTCTGCTTTTCTACGCCAAAGGTGATACACACAATTGGAATGAGATGTTTACTGATTATGATCCCGTCTATCTTGAGACCTTCTTAGATTCTACGGACGAAACGGGAAAGAAATATAAACGAACTGATTTGACAGGAGCCGGCCATACTAGCGGTGAATCCGGAATGCCATGGAAAGGAATTGATGTTACTGCTAAAGGCCGTCACTGGGCCATTCCTGATGAAATGGTAGAGCGATTTGCCGGTAAAGGGAGTGCGGGACAGCTATCGACTATGCAAAAGCTGGATCTTCTGGATTCCAATGGACGCATCCACTGGCCAAAGAAAGAAGCTGGGATGCCGCGCCTAAAACAATATCCAGAGGATTTGCCTGGCGTGTCTCCACAGGATGTGATTACAGATATTCGCCCTTTGCATAACCTTGCTCAAGAGCGTCTCGGCTATCCCACCCAAAAGCCCGAAGCCCTCCTCGAACGCATCATCAAAGCCAGTTCCAACGAAGGTGACCTCGTCCTCGATCCCTTTTGCGGCTGCGGCACAACCGTTCAAGTAGCCCAGCGCCTCAACCGCCGCTGGATCGGCATCGACATTACACACCTGGCCATCGGCCTCATCAAGAAACGCCTCTCCGACGCCTTCGGCCCGGAAATCAAAACCACCTACGACGTAATCGGTGAGCCCACAGACCTAGCCGGTGCAGGCCAACTCGCCGCTGAGGACAAGTACCAGTTCCAGTGGTGGGCGCTGGGCCAGGTGGGCGCGCGCCCCGCCGAGCAGAAAAAAGGAGCCGACCGCGGCATCGATGGCCGCCTCTACTTCCACGACGACGACTCCGGCCAATCCAAACAGATCATCTTCTCCGTCAAGGCGGGCGGTGTTTCCGTTCCCCAAGTCCGCGACCTTGTCGGCGTCCTCACCCGCGAAAAAGCCGAGATCGGCGTCTTCCTCTGCTTTGAAGAACCAACCAAACCAATGCTCCGCGAAGCCGCCGAAGCCGGCCTCTACAAATCAACCGATGGGACGACTTATCCGAAGCTGCAAATCCTCACCATCCAGCAGATTCTCGACGGCAAGCAGCCCGACTATCCACTTCACCGCCGCGACGCTACCTTCAAGAAGGCCCCGCGCAGCCGCCCCGCCGCAGCCAAAAACCTCTCCCTGCCCCTCCTCCCACCCGGAGAACACTGTTAGCTGTTTGCTGTCAGCTGTTTGCTGCACTTATATTTATTTTCAAATCCTTGCTGATAATTAAGTAGTAAACATCGACATAAGCTCAACAGAATGAATATGTTCCACGTGGAACACTTTTGCCTCTAACCCCTTGATTCTGTTCAAAGCGGGCCTCCCCAGCGAGTGATTTTTGCTCGCCGGGGTGGTTAGTCCCTGTTCTCTGATCTCTGTTCAGCTATACAAAGCCATCCGTACCAACTTATGAAGCGCCACTAATTGCGGATCCTGATACAGGCGCGGCTTGCCCTCACACTCTCTCTTGTCATCATTCTTTACTCGTTTTATGTCAAGCACCTTCTCCCGCTCCGCCCGATGCGCCGCCGCCATCTCGCTCAGAGTTCCCTTGCGTGGCGTCAGCGCATAAATCAATTCGCAGTCCAGAGCCTCGGCCGCCCGCCGCAGCGATCCCAGCTCGATGCGCGACTCCTCCTCAGCCCTCTCCATCCTGTAAACCTCCCGCTCTTGCACCCCCATCCGCCGCGCGAATTCAAGCGCCGGCATCCCCACCGCCTGCCGCACCGCCCGCACCCAGCTCACCATCTCTCCCGCCGCCGCCCGCCCCAACCGGTACCCAGGCAGTGCAACCTCCATCCGTTGCCGAATTTGCTCCCGCGCTTCCTTCGTTATGCACATCTCCCACTCCCCTTCTGCCGACCAACCTCGCTCACAGACCACTGACCACTGTCTTGTACAGGTCTAGACTAGGTTTTCGGCACAAAAACAGCTGTTTTTTGATAGTTCTGATATCGATCATGACAGATTTACATGTATTTATATGCACGTGCTGGCTGCCTAAAATGTCCCTTTTCTCGACAAAACCTTGTCCCTAGAGCGTCAATTTCATGCGGTTCAAATGTGATGCAAATTACGTGTGATCTGCAGCTTGACTCTTATTAAGACCAACATGTGCAAAATTGAACATAACTCATGTGACGCTGGTCACAGCCGACCGATATTACTCCTGCGTACCTTCACCTTCATCCTACGGGGAACCAGTGGCGGCTCCCTTCGAGGGGGTCCAGGCCGCCACGGTTTTTCCGGTACCTGCACACGGAGCGAGGTAGGCATGGGTCAATCAATTTGGAATTCGATGCAGCAGAAGGGCTACAACCGCAGGGATTTTCTACAATTCTGCGCTGCAGCCGCAACCGTGGCCGGCCTGGGGCAATCCGGCGTGGCCCAGGTCGTCTCAGCCTTCGAGAAGAAAGATAAACCGGCTGTCGTATGGATGCACTTCCAGGAGTGCACCTGCTGCAGCGAGTCCTTTATCCGGGCATCGCACCCCATCGTTCTGGACGTGCTGCTCGACGTACTGAGCCTCAACTACACCGAGACGTTGATGGCGGCTTCCGGCTTCCAGGCGGAGAAAAGCCTGACGGACACTATCGAAAAGAACAAGGGCAAGTACATTGTTCTTGTCGAGGGCGCGGTGCCTACAAAAGATGACGGCGTCTACTGCATGATCGGCGGCAAAACCGCCGAATCCATCCTGCAGACCGTCTCCAAGGATGCGGCTGCGATCGTCGCCTGGGGCAGTTGCGCATCCAATGGTTGCATTCAAGCGGCCAAGCCCAATCCAACCGGAGCCACGCCCATCCATAAACTCGTGGATAAGCCGGTGATCAATGTCCCCGGATGCCCGCCCATTGCAGACGTGATGATGGGAGTAGTGACCCACCTGCTGGTTCTGGGACAGATTCCAGCGCTGGACTCGCAGGGCCGGCCCAAGGAGTTTTATGGCCGACGTGTTCACGACACCTGTTACCGCCGCCCCAACTACGACGCCGGGCTGTTCGTCGAGTCGTTCGACGATGAAGGCGCGCGCAAGGGTTATTGTCTGTACAAGGTGGGATGCCGCGGTCCGATCACCTACAACGCCTGTTCGGTGACCAAGTGGAACGAGGGCACCAGCTATCCCATCCAGTCCGGCCACGGCTGCATCGGGTGCAGTGAGGAGGGCTTCTGGGACAACGAACCGTTCTATCAACACCTATCCTCCTTCCCCGGCTTCGGCGTTGAAAGCACTGCCGACACGATTGGTACTGTGGTCGGAGTAGCCACGCTGGCCGGAGTTGCGGCCCACGCGGTTGTTACCAATATTCGCAAACGCAGCGTGATCGCGGATGTGCACGCTGAAGAACACAAGGAGTCGTGAGAGAGCCTATGACACGCATTGTCGTCGATCCGATAACTCGCATTGAAGGCCACCTGCGCATCGAAGCAGTGGTGGAAAACGGCAAAATCACTGACGCATTCAGCGCTGGCACCATGGTGCGCGGCATAGAAAAGATCCTCATTGGCCGTGATCCCCGCGATGCCTGGGCCTTCACCGAGCGCGTATGCGGCGTCTGCACCACCGTGCATGCCCTCGCCAGCGTGCGTGCTGTGGAAAATGCGCTGGGGATCACTATCCCCCCCACGGCAGAAATCATCCGCAGCATCATGATGACCACGCAGTACGTGCAGGATCACGTGATCCACTTCTATCATCTGCACGCGCTCGATTGGGTGGACATCGTCAACTGCCTTAAGGCCGATCCCAAAAAGGCAGCGGAGATGGCGGGCACATTCTCCAAGTGGGACAAGAACACGCCCGCCTATTTCGCCGAGGTGCAGAATAAGGTCAAGGCCTTCGCCGCCAGCGGTCTGGGCATCTTCGCCAACGGCTATTGGGGCCATCCGGCCTACAAGCTGCCTCCGGAGGTGAACCTCATTGCTGTAGCGCACTACCTGGACGCGCTGGTCTGGCAGAAGGAGCTGGTCAAGATCCATGCTGTCTTTGGCGGCAAGAACCCGCACCCGAATTATCTGGTGGGCGGTGTTCCCTGCTCCATCAACATGAATGAAGTAGCCGCCATCAACTCCGAGCGGCTTAACCTGGTCAAGAAGCTTATTGATCAGGCGGATGAATTCCTGAACCAGGTCTACATCCCCGATCTGTTGGCAGTTGCCTCCTTCTACAAGGACTGGGCCAGCTATGGCGGCGGGTTAAGCAACTATCTCAGCTACGGCGAGTTCCCCACCAAGGGTTACAACCAGCCGGATTCGTTCAAGTATCCGCGCGGCGTGGTGCTCAATCGCGACCTCAGCCACGTGTATCCAGTCAACGCTACCGATTCGCAGGAGATCAAGGAGTATATTGCACACTCCTGGTACACCTACGAAAAAGGCGACAAGGAAGGCGTCCATCCCTGGGCCGGCGAAACAAAAATCAATTACTCCGGGCCCAAGCCTCCTTTCCAGACGCTGGAAGGCTACGAGAAGTATTCCTTCCTGAAGACCCCGCGCTGGAAGGACAACGCCATGGAAGTGGGCCCGTTGGCTAGGCTGTTGGTAGCCTATGCCTCTGGACGTACTGACGTGCAGGAGTTGGTGAAGTCGACCCTGGGCACTCTCAAGGTCCCTGTAACGGCGCTCTTCTCCACATTGGGCCGTACTGCGGCACGCGGGCTGGATGCCGCGCTGGCCATGATCTGGCTCAAGGAGTACTACGGCCAGTTGATGGATCACGTGAAGATCAATGAGGTTTCCACTTTCAACGGCCAGTTATGGGAACCCAAGACTTGGCCCAAGGATGCCGAAGGGGTTGGTCTGGTCGAAGCGCCTCGCGGCGCGCTGGCGCACTGGATCAAGATCAAGAACGGCGCCATCGAGAATTATCAACTCGTGGTACCAACCACCTGGAACGGCTCTCCGCGCGACGCCAAGGGGCAGCGTTCGTCCTTTGAGCAGGCGCTGATCGGTACTCCGGTGGCAAAGATCGACGAGCCGGTCGAGATTTTGCGCACCATCCATTCCTTTGACCCGTGCCTGGCCTGCGCCGTGCATCTGTACGATCCGCAGGGACGGCACCTTCACCAGGTTTCTTTCGAGTGAGGGCTATGAGTACCCATGGCATTGGTGTAAGAGATGCGTTTCGACAGAATGGTGGTGCGCCAGTCGAGTACCGGCGCGTGTACGTGTGGGAACTGCCGGTGCGCGCCTACCATTGGATCAACGCTATTACCCTGACGGCCCTGTGCGTAACCGGCTACCTGATCGGTGCGCCCATGCGCGCGTTCTATGCGGGTGAGGCCTACCAGCAGTACTGGTTCGGCTGGGTGCGCTTCATCCACTTCCTGGCCGCCTACATTTACGTCTTCAATTTTCTGGCGCGGCTCTATTGGGGCTTCACCGGCAATAAGTACGCCCGGTGGACCGCATTCTTCCCGTTCAAGAAGTCGCAACGCCAGGAGATCGTCGACGTCGTCAAAGCCGACGTGCTGGAAACCAAGATGCACGGGCCGATCTCCACTGGGCACAACGCGCTGGCCGGTCTGATCTATTTCGGAACTTTCCTGGCGTTTGTGGCTCAGACCATCACCGGCTTCGCGCTTTATTCCAGCATGAGCAACTCATGGCTGCCACGAATGTTTGTCTGGATTGTGCCGTTGCTGGGCGGTGACTTCGGTGTGCGCTTCTGGCACCATACGCTTCTGTGGTTCTTTGTCACCTTTGTTATCATTCACATCTATCTTGCCTTCTATCACGACTACATTGAGGGGCGTGGTACGGTATCCTCAATCATTGGCGGATGGAAGTTCGATCGGGTGGAGAAGGGTGACAAATAACCCAGAGTTAACTATGCAGGATAAAACGCTGGTGCTGGGCCTGGGCAACGTCATCATGGGCGATGAAGGAGTTGGCGTCCATGTAGTACGGGCGATAGAGCAGTCTCTGGCAAAGCAGCCGCTCCCCGGCAATGTGGAGTGTCTGGACGGCGGCACGGGCGGATTCACTCTGCTCGAGCCGCTGCAGAGCGCTGGCCACATCATCCTCATCGACGCAGCCGCCGACGGCAATCCCGTGGGCACCGTCACCCGCACCACGCCAAAGTTCTCCCGTGATTACCCGCCTACGCTCACCGCTCACGACATCGGCGTCAAAGACCTGTTGGATGTTTTTTATATTCAGGGCGGTGGCCCTGACGTAGTTCTTTATGCCATCACCATCGATCCCAAGCAGCCCATCTCGATGGAGCTCTCGCCAGAGATTGCCAAGGCCGCCGAAGTGGCCGTCGCCGAGATCCTGGCGGAGCTTGGGTCCGGATCCGCTGCCTGACTATTTAGCCCGCGCATTCAGCTTCTCGATCACCTGTTTCAACGCATCGAGTTTCTGCCCTGCCTCGCCTAGTTTGCCCGCCGCCGTCAACCGTTGATAATCATCGAAGTCCCTGCCAGCCTGAACAATCAGAGCCTTCATATCCTGCTCTGGTTGCGGTTTACCTGCCAAAGCAGTCGCCGTCGCTGGCGCTGCTGAAGACTCGGATCCGCTCAGCGACGAAACCCCTCCGCCAAACAGCGATGACAGAGCTGCCTCGAAGGTTGGTCCGTAGGCGAGCTTGTCCTGCAGGGCCAGCACCACCAGACGCAGCTCCGGCATGGGGCTGCGGTCTGCTTGCAGATAAATCGGCTCGGCATAGAGCAGCGCGCGACCTGAGGGAATCACCAGCAGCGTTCCCCGCCGCACATGCGAGCCTTGCTGATTCCACAAACTCAACTGTCCGGAAAGCTGCGCATTCTGATCGATGCGCGCCTCAATCTGAATTGGGCCATCCACCAGCTTGGTTTTAGGAAAATCGTAGACCACCGAAGTGCCATAGTGCTCGCCGTCGCTGCGCCCCGCAATCCATCCGATCAGGTTAGGCCGATTGGCCGGAGTAAAGGGCAGAATCTCCACAAACTCCGCGCCGGTTTCGCCCGGCAGCTTCATCAGCACGAAATTCGGCTGCATTGGCTGCGTCTGCTGCTCCCCGGCCGAGCCCATTCCCACTTCTGTTGCGACCGTCCACAAGTCTTCCCTGTTATAGAAGACTTCAGGATTGGTCATGTGATACAAGCCGTAGACTTCTGCCTGCAGCCGGAGCAGCAGTTCGGGGTAGCGTACGTGCTTGCGCAACCCAGCCGGCATGGTCGCCGCATCCTTAAAGAGGCTGGGAAAGATGGCGCGATACGCGGCCAGGATCGGGTCTTGAGAGTCGAAGATGTAAAACGTCGTCGTTCCGTTGTAAGCGTCTACGACCACCTTCACGCTGTTGCGCATGTAGTTGATGGGCTGCCCATCGACCGTGTAATGCGTCGAGTAGGGATAAGTGTCCGATTGCGTAAATGCATCGAGAATCCACGAGAGCCTGCCGTCTTCGCCCAGCACGATATACGGATCCTGGTCGAAGGTGAGGAACGGCGCAAGGGCTGTGACACGTTCGCGCACCGTGCGCCTCATCAGCAGACGGCTCTGGGAGTTCACATCGTCGCTGAAGGGCAGCTTGGCAAGGTCGCCGCGGTCAAAGGCGATCAGAATGCGCCGAAGCAATCCACCTAACTCGATGCCGCCAGTGCCCTGGTAGGAGGTCAGGTTATTGCTGGCGCCCTGGGGATAGTTGAACTCCTGCTGCCGCGTCATGACGTAGACATCGGTGTTGGTCATTTCGCCAAAATAAATTTCCGGCCGCGTTACACTGAGGCTCGCGGATGTGCTTTGCACCGGCATATTGCTCAACAGCAGCGTGGGCATGCCTTCTTGAGTAAAGCCGTTCACCGGGTTCATCGTGATGCCGTAGCCGTGGGTAAAGATCAGTTTGTCGTTGATCCAGTTGCGGCTGCTCTCCGGAAGCTTGTCCACATTCAGTTCGCGCGCGGCCAGCATCACCTCGCGCATGGAGCCGTCAATCTGGTAACGGTCGATATCAATGTCCGGAAAATCGTAGTATGTGCGAATCTCCTGAATCTGGCGCAGCGTATCCTGGAGAGCTTTCACATCCCACAGGCGGATGTTCTGCAAAGTAAGCTGATTGTTGGCCGGGTCGGTGGCGTCGACGGTGGTCTCGGCGGGAAATTCGCGCTGCTGGAAGCGGTCCAAGCCGTAAGCCTGCTGCGTCAACTCGATGTTATGAACGATATAGGGTTGCTCGCGGACCAGTTCGTTGGGCTTGACGATAAAACTGGAGACGTACCAGCCAACCAGCGCAACCCCCGCGTAACAAACCACGGCTGGAACGACGGCTGCCGCCAGCCAGCGCGCACGAGGCGCAAGTACGCCACTTACAGCAGCGATCACCGCGCCCAGCAACAGCGCCGCACTTACCAGTAACATGCCTGTGAGCGTTACGTGAGCGCCCGTGTAGGTGACGCCGTCGAAGATGGTGTGGTGATCGAAGAGTTGCTCGAAGCGGCCAACATACACGCGCAGACCAATGACGAGCAAAAGAAACGCAGCTGTGAAGGAGAGCCCGCGCCAGGGCAACTCAGCGATGCTGGCGCGGCTTCCGCTGAGCGCGCGCGAGCTGCCTGAAACCAGCAGAAACACAATGGCCAGCACACAGGCGATTACGCTGAGCGTCAGCAACCATCCAAGGATGAGCTGCCATGCAGGCAGCGTGAACAGATAGAAGTCGAGCGGTAGCGAGAAGATCGGATCGGCCGCGCCGCCCGCGCCACGCGGCGCATACCACCAGAGCGCCAGTGTTTGCCACTGCGCGGCTATTGCTCCCCCGGAGAGTATCGCTATGATCAGCGAGCCGCCTATAGAAACAATGCGGAGCACGGGCTTGAGTGATAGATTCACTTCCTGGCCGGCAATAATAAGGGTGTGATCGCTGGGCAAATCATCGGCATGAGCCCGTTTCAGAGCGGAAAATGTCCCCAACAAAATAATGAATGTGAGCGCAAAAAATGCGGCGAAGATGCCCCACTCCAGCCCGCGCGCCTTCCAGAACACGTCGCCATAGCCGAGCGAATTGAACCACAACAGGTCAACCCAGTAGGAGAGCGCGGTCCGGCTGCCGAGAACCAAAACGGCGACAACAGCGATGAGGATCAGCAATCCGCGGCGGCCGCCGCGCCGTGGCGATGTCAACTTTGGCCAATTGATTGTTTCGGGCATCTCTCTACTCCACTCTTTCCATTTCAGCGTTGTCAAAGTTTCGGGCGCTTTAGCCCCTGAATCGTGTGGACCATAGCGGTTCAGGAATCGTGGCTTACCAGACTCTTCAGCTACACTCTAGTCCTCTTCCCAGCTTTTTGCAGCCGGATTGCACGCCCGAACCCAGACCTGGGTTGCTACTACCAGCCAGTCTTGGAAGAGGTGAATGTTCGGCCACATTTTTTCTTAACCAAAGCGCTCCCCCGTGCTACCCTCACAACACAAAATGAGCCAGACCCCTTCCTCGCAAACACAACCAGTCATGGCCAACCTGCCCCGTGTGCTGGGCGCCAGCCAGGCCACAGCCATCGTCGTCGGCACCGTCATCGGCAGCGGCATTTTTCTTGTTCCCAGCGAGATGATGCGCGACACCGGCTCCTCGGCATTGGTATACCTGGCCTGGATCGTTGGCGGCCTGCTTTCTCTCTTCGGCGCGATGACCTATGCCGAACTGGGCGCCATGCTGCCCTATGCCGGCGGCGGATACGTCTACCTGCGCGGCGCTTACGGCGACACGACGGGCTTTCTTTATATGTGGACCTGGTTTGCCGTGGCCAAACCGGCCTCGGCCGCAGCCATCACCATCGGCCTGGCCCGCACACTGGAGTTCTTCCCTGTATTTCACAGGCTCGGCAATCAGGCCATCGGCGGGCACATCCACTTGCTGTGGTCGCAGATCTTCGCCATCGCAGTGGTCTGGTTTATGACCGGCCTGAACTACCTGGGCATCAAGAAGGCCGGCGACTTCCAACTTGTCTTCACTGTTCTGAAAGGCATTCTCATCCTCATCGTGGTCGCACTTTGCTTCGCGTCGGCCTCCGGCTCCTTCAGCAATTACTCCACCACGCTGCCCCATGCCGTGGGCGGCTTCCGCGGCTTCATGCTGGCTCTGATCGCCACACTGTGGGCTTACGACGGCTGGCCTGACCTTACCATCCTGGCCGGCGAAATCAAGCGGCCGGGGCGGAGTCTGCCCATCGCGTTGATCGGCGGCCTGTGCATCATCGGTTTTCTCTACATGGCCACCAACGCAGCCATTCAGTACATCCTATCCGCTGCACAGGTGGCTGCCAGCCAGCGTCCGGCCGTGGATGCGCTGGCTGTCGTCGCTGGCCATGTTGGAGCGGGATTTGTGGCCGCCGCCATGGCCCTCTCCATCTTCGTAACCCTCAATGGAACTGTCATGAGCGGCGCACGCGTCCCCTTTGCCGCTGCCCGCGACCGGCTCTTCATTCGCCAATTTGCCCGCGTCAGCCCGCGTTTCCAGTCCCCTTCCACCTCGCTGGGCATCCAGGGAGCACTGGCCACCCTCCTGTTGCTGATCTTCAGCCAGTTTGAGAAACAATTCGATCTGGCCATCTTTGCCGAGTGGATCTTTTATCTGCTCATCGCCACCACGGTCTTTGTCTACCGCCGCAAGCGGCCTGATCTCAAGCGTCCCTACAAGGTCTGGGGCTACCCACTGCTGCCGCTCACGTTTTGCATCTGCGGAGTTCCCGTGCTGGTTTACTGCTTCATGGGCAACGTGACAGGGTCACTGATCGGAGCAGCCCTTATCCTGCTCGGGTTGCCTGTGCTGTGGCTGGTGCGGCGTCAGTATGGACCCTCTGTTCCCGTTGAAGAAAGCCAATACGAATAGAAAAGGGCGCTCATGCAGTGAGCGCCCTTCTGTTCGCATCGTGATATTTTTAGCTACGGCCGTCTCCGCGCCGCTTCCTCATAGACCGCCGCATACTTCCGCGCCGGCTGCGCCCAGCTATACTCCCGCGCCATGCCGTTGAGCATCAGCCGCTTCCAGCCTGTCTTGTCCTCATACGCAGCCAGCGCCCGACCGATGGCCGACCACAATCCCTCGGCTCGCAAGCCCTTGAATTTGAAGCCCGTACCGGTTCCTTTCTCCGGATTCCATTCATCAATCGTGTCGTCCAGGCCACCGGTAGCCCGCACCACAGGCACTGTACCGTACTTGAGCGAATAGATCTGGTTCAGTCCGCATGGCTCGTAAAGCGACGGCATAAGGAAGATATCGACCCCGGCCTCGATCTTATGGGCCAGTGTGTTGTCATAGCCGATCCGCACAGCCACGTTGGTCTTGTTCCAGAAGGCCCAATCGCGGAAAAACTTTTCGTAGGACGGCTCGCCCGTGCCCAGCGCCACCACCGCTACGTTCAGCTCCGACAAACGGCCGGCAACCTGCTCCACCAGGTCAAAGCCCTTCTGCGCGACAAAGCGCGAGACGATGCCGATGACAGGCGTCGAGTCGTCCACATGCTCCAGTCCAAAGACATCCAGCAGATCGGCGCGGCACAGCGTCTTGCCGGCCAGATTCTCCGGCGAGTACTTGGCCGTCAGTTTCCGGTCCGTGGCCGGATTCCATTCCATATAATCCACGCCGTTCATAATCCCGCGCAGATCCGCCGCTCGTCCGCGCAGCACGCCATCAAGACCTTCGCCGAACTCCGGCGTCTGAATCTCCTCGGCATATTTACGGCTCACCGTGGTCAGAATGTCCGCGTAGACTATTCCGCCCTTGAGGAAATTGAATTTGTTGAACTGCTCCACCTTGTCCACGGTGAAAATCTCCCACGGAAAGAGCAGTTGTTCGGTGGTCTCCGGCGGAAACGAGCCCTGGTAGGCGGCATTGTGAATCGTGAGCACCACACCCACGCGGCCCAATAGCGGATCGGAAGAGTAGATCGTGCTTAGGTAAACAGGAATCAGCGCCGCCTGCCAGTCATGCACATGAAAGATCTGCGGCACGCCCAACAGCTTGCTCGCCTCCAGCACCGCACGGCAGAAAAGTGCGAAGCGCTCTGCGTTGTCCGGATAATCGCCCGCCGCTGTCCCATACTGCCCCTCCCGGTCGAAGAGCTCTGGGCAATCCACAAAGTAGTACTGGACTCCAGAGCGCCTGCCGCCATCTACAATGTCCACCGTGCACTTGTAGTGCTGAAACGGAATCGTGATGGCCCGCACCGCGTAGGTCAATTCGATCTCAAGCTGCCGCCGCACTCCCGCATAAAGCGGCAGGTAGACCGTCACTTCATGACCCAGCCTGGCCAGCTCCGGCGCAAGCGCCCCTATCACGTCAGCCAGCCCGCCGGTCTTGGCAAACGGCACGCATTCCGAGGCGACGAAGTCAACGCGCATGAAAACTACTCCCTGGCAGGCGAATAATCGCTGGATTTGTTCCACTTTCGCGGTTAAATAGCCAGTCTACTACGCTCATGCTTTAGGACGCACTGCCGCATTACTGTCCCTGTTCATCTACCATCAAATCAGCCCATGCCCTCCAAGCCTAAGCTCGGCCAGAACTTCCTTGTTGACACCGAGGCCATTCAACGCATCGCTGCCTCCATCGGCGATCTCACCGGCCGCACCGCGGTCGAGATCGGCCCCGGCCGAGGCGCTATTACAGCAGCCCTGGCCGCCCGCGCTGCCCGTGTGCTGGCCATAGAACTGGACCATGAACTGGCCCTTCATCTGCGTGTGCATTTTGCTTCGGATCGTGTCACTGTCGTCGAGCAGGACGCACTTCAATTTGATTTCGCGGCAGCCTCGGCCGCTGCAGGTGAGCGCCTTCTGGTGGTCGGCAACCTGCCTTACGGCATCACCTCGCCCATCCTGCTCAGGCTGGCCGCTAGCCATGCCGCCCTGGACCGCGCCGTGCTCATGGTGCAGCGCGAAGTGGCTGATCGCGTCGTCGCCCAGCCCGGCTCTCGCGAATATGGCCTGCTCTCGGTAACCGTGCAGATCTACGGACCGACGCAGCGGCTCTTTACCCTGCCGCCGGCGGCCTTCTCGCCACCGCCCGAGGTGCATTCGACCGTCTTCCGCTGGCGATTTGCCCCGCGTTTCGACGAATTGGGCGTCGAAGAAGCCTCCTTTCTGCGTTTTGTACGCCAATGTTTTGCTCAGAAACGCAAGACGCTGGCCAACAACCTGCGCGCCGCCGGAGTTACGCCCCCAGCCGTTGCCACCGCTATGGCTAAGGCCGCAGTCGACCCTATGGCGCGCGCGGAGGCGTTGCCCATCGAGGCCTTTGCAGCTCTCTGGCGCTGCCTGAAAACCAAATTAGCCCTTAAGTGAGAGATCAATGGCACATTTGCTTTCACCGGGCAAAGAATGCATGCTAAAGTGTGAGCATTCAAGGAATCACTAATTCTTATGTCCGAAGATAAGCTGAAACCGAATGCTGCATGGATAATTGGGCGCGCGCAGGACTGCGATCTAGTGGTGCCTGAGGCTCCCGTCTCCTCTCACCATTGCCGGCTGACCCACAAAGCAGATGGATTCACGCTGGAAGACCTGGGCTCAACCAACGGCACCTATGTAAACGGGGTCAGGATCGCCCCTAACGAGCCAGTTCCAGTGCCACATGGCGCGCGTGTGACCATGGGCGGCCAGGTGCCTATGCCCTGGCCCGTGGCCTCTGCCGGCCCGGCCGAGGCCAGCTCTTCGCGTACAACCGCAACCCCCGGCAGCCCCCGCCAGATCACCATCGGCCGTTCTCCGGATTCCGATGTCCAGATCGACCTGCCTATCGTCAGTTGGAATCACGCTGTCATCACCGAAGAGAATGGCCAATACTTCCTCGAAGATTGCAACTCGCGCAACGGAACCGCTATAGGAGAGTTGAGCAACCGCATCCAGAAAGCCGTTTTGGAGCCCACCGACCAGGTCTTTCTGGGCTCCTATAAGATTTCCGCCGCGCAGCTTCTCTCCCTTGAGGAAAAGGTCGAGATCGGCGAAGCCGCTTTCCAGACCGTCTCTTTCCGCGGCAATTCAATGGAGGCCGGGCGCGACCCTGCATGCGATATTCCCCTAGATTTCCCCATGGTCTCCTGGCGTCACGCACGCCTGACCCGCACCCCGGAAGGCATTCTGGTTGAGGACCTGGGCTCCCGCAACGGTACATACCTCGACGGCGTCCGCGTTACCGGCAAGGTGCTGGCCCGGCCCGGTCAGGAGATTGGCCTGGGCAGCGTCCGTTTCCAACTGATGGAGAATGGCCAGTTGGCGCAGCGGGACTATAACGGCAAGGTCACCATCGAGGCCAAGGAGATCATAGTCAACGCGCCCAACGGCAAGCGCCTGCTGGACTCCGTTTCCCTCACTGTCTTTCCCTATGAACTGGTGGCCCTGATGGGTCCGGCCGGCGCCGGAAAGACTACCCTGCTCAAGGCTCTCAACGGCTACACGCGCCCCGTCCATGGAACGGTGCTCTTCCGCGGCCAGAGCCTCTACGACTACTACGATCTCTACCGTCACATGATGGGCTACGTGCCTCAAGACGACATTGTTCATCCCCAGTTGACCGTCCGCCAGGCACTCTATTTCTCTGCCCGCCTGCGCACTGACCTGACCGACGCGGAGATCAACACGCGCACCGAAAAGGTGCTTTACGACCTCGGCATTCCCGACAAAATCGACACCGTCATCGGCTCGCCGGAGCGCAAAACCCTGAGCGGCGGCCAGCGCAAGAGAGTCAACATCGGCCTGGAACTTATCACCGATACTCCTGTTTTGTTTTTGGACGAGCCGACCTCCGGCCTCTCTTCTTACGATGCCGAGTCGGTCATCGATCTGTTGAAGGAGTTGTCCAAAACCGGCAAGACCATCCTTACCACCATCCATCAGCCCAGCCTGAAGGTCTACAAGCAGTTCGACGATCTGCTCATGGTATCCCGCGACAAGGGAACCAAACCCGGAGCGCTGGTCTACTTCGGGCCGGCTTATCCGGATTCGATCCAGTTCTTTAACCCTCCCATCACGGGCCCTACGGGCACGGCGGCCATTCCGAGTACTGAGTTGAATCCGGAGATGCTCTTCTCTGGTATGAACACGGTCCCCGATGCCAACCGTACTGAAACCTGGCGTGAACGATACCTCGCCTCCCACTACCGCCAAGAGTACGTTGACAACCGCAGCGGCAAGCAGCCGGCCGCTACCGATAAGACCGGAGAAGAAAAGCCCCGCCGCCAGTTTGGCCTGGGCCAATGGATCGCCCTGGTCAAGCGCAACGTCATCGTTCGCCTTCAGGACCGCGCCCAAACCGCCATTCTGCTGGCGCAGGCGCCTTTATTCGCGATGTTGGTGGTGCTGGTCAATTACCCCTTGAGAGCCGACCATTTCGACGAAATCACCCAGAAGCTGCCAGTCGTCCATTTCCTCATGGTGGTGGCCGCCATCTGGTTCGGCTGCAACAACGCCGCACGTGACATCGTCGGCGAGTGGACCATCTACAAGCGCGAGCGCATGGTCACCCTCAAGCTCCTCCCTTACGTCTTCTCCAAGCTTGCCGTGCTCATGGCGCTGTGCATCTTCCAATGCGGCTCCATGCTGGCCATCGTCTACCTGATATGCGGGCTGCATAGCAACTTCCTCGCTGACTTCCTCATCCTGCTGCTCTCTTCACTGATCGGCGCCGGACTGGGCCTCTCTATTTCGGCTCTCTCCAAAACCACCGAGAGCGCCATCGCCTTACTGCCCGTGGTGTTGCTGCCTATCATCGCCCTGGGAGGCGGCATGAGGCCCGTCTACCTTATGCCCCAGGCCGGTCAGGTCATCAGCACCATCATTCCTTCCCGCTGGTCCTTTGAGGCCAATATGCTCCATGAGGCTACGGCCAGCGAGTGGGGCTCCAATAAGCCGATGCCCGACTACACCTGCACTATTCAGCCGCCACAGTCTCTCGCAGGCAGCCAGCCTATGCCAACTATGGCGTCCATGCCGTCTGGTTCGTCCATGCCGTCCGGCGCGTCCATGCCGTCGGGCACATCCATGCCGCCGCCCGGCTCCATCAACCCCGACGACATCAACCCATCGCTCCACATCCTGGGAGACCCTGCCGAAGGAAGCATTCCCCATTACCTCATCACCTTTACCGACCCCTTCGGAACCCACCACACCTGTCGTGCCTCGGCCGACGAGCAGTATCCCCATTACGGCCCCGTCGCTCATGCCGTTAGCCACCGCCATCGCTTCAGCGACTCAGTAGCCGTGCTGGCCGCCATGCTGCTTGTGCTGATCGCCGGGGTCATCGCCATCCTGCGCAAGCGCGACAACGATCCGCAATGAGCACTGCAGTCTAAAACCTGCCAAATCACTCGAATATGCGTAAAGGGGACGGGCCAAAGCCCATCCCCTTTACGCCTTCACAAAGATCAGACCGTCTTTACTGCGCAGACACAGGCACAGCCGCCGGCGCCAGCAGGTCTGCAGGCAGAAACGCCCCTGTCTGCTCGTCCTGAACCAGCCCAATCACCCCATCCGGCGTTACAATCGGCGAGCCGAATACGGCTGCATCCACCGGTTCGCTCAACCGAATACCCAGCCCTTCCCGGCGCGCTCCCAGTTGTAGCACCTCTACCGAAGGCTGCCTGGTCGCCGTATCCTCGCGCACACGAAAGACGGCAACTTGCTCCCAACTGTCCTGCGCTGCCACCCCAGCCGAAGCTGCAGGCAGCGCAGGCTGTGTGAGAGGCGTATGAAGCGTCAGAACGGCCAGCGAAGTTGGTGATACCCGTCGTAATACCTTCGTCTTGCCGCGCTTGCCGCTCGCCGGAATCAGCGTGCCTTCCTCGGAAGCGCCGCGCATATCCACGGTAAAATCCTTGGCGCTGAGCCGCAGTGGATCGCCCTGCACGACGGGTCGTAGCTGGATCTCCAGGCTGTGCTTCTCCAGCTTGGCCGCACCCGATTGTACCGCTCCCAGAAACTCCGCATCGTACTTCCATGGCGCCTGCGCTTCAGCCACAGTTACCACTTGTGCCGGCGCAATGCGAAAGCCCAAATACACCGATGTCACTGGGTACTTCGCATCTCCCTGGGTCAGCGTATAACTCGATTCCACCGCAAACAAGTTCGCCTGGGCATTGGCCTGAAGATCGCGAATCCACTGGGGCTGCGTGCCGGGAATGTACTTGTCCGCTACGGTTTTGACCTTGAGCCCGTTATCGATCACCTTCAGGATAGACAGCGCCACATTCCGCTCCAGAGGCGTGCCGCCCAGGGTTACCGGCACTTCTTGGTTGAGCGCAATCTCCACGCTCGGGTGCTGGGTATGCAGCGCCAGCTTCTCCATCAACGTGAGCCGCACGTCTGCCACCAGATCGCCCTCGATCCGGACGCTCTGGTTTTCGATCATCCGCCGCAGCGGCTCCGTCGTATGCAAATCGCGGAACAGCACCGTGATGTAAACCGGTGGCAGTGCCGTCGTCGTGCCCTTGTTGATCACCACCTCCTGGTTTAGAGGCGATGCGAAGACCGGCTGGCCATTCAGATGGAACGAGAAAAGACGCAGGTTCTCCAGGGCCGCCGACTTTGTCGCGGACAGAGTCAGGTCCACGATCAATTTCACATGCGACGAGTCGATCTCCGCCACGTTGACGTCCTTGACCTGGAAATCCCCCACCGTTGGCGTCTGCACGACCGGCTGAGCCAGCCCGCTTGCCGCCGCCAATACGCTCATCCCGGCGATTGCAACACGCAAAGCAGCTTTCATTTCGCCCCCTTCTCTGCAAGCATGATAACGCCTGCAAGCGGGCAAGTCTTTGATTGGTTAGACGTGCGGGTAAAGATGCCGGCTTACCCGATAGGGGTCAAGGGCTGGGCCTTGCTGGTTGTCTGCATTCGCTTGGCGGATAAAAACAGACGAAGAATGCGAGCCAGTCGGAGGTAACCGGGAGTATATTTGTTCTAGCTGAAAAACAGCTAAAGGTAATACTGGCTGATTTTTGCTTGTTCCTTTTGCACGCCAGATGCGTGGAAAAACTCTAGCTCTATCACATCCCCAAAAGGAGGGATTATGCCCGCTCCGAAACCGTCCGGCTTCTCTGACAACTCACTCGGCGCAATCGCCTATATTACCGTTGTCCCGGCGATCTTCTTCCTGGCCATTCAGCCTTACAACAAGAGTGCCTACGTGCGCTTCCACGCCTGGCAGTCCACTATACTCTCTGCTTTGGCGTTCGTTCTCTGCCTGGTCCTTAGCTATTTCCCTGTGCTGAACACATACCTTGAGTCCATTGCAATTTGGGGTCTCTATGTGCTGGTATTGATCGTCTGGGCACTCGTTTCGATCTGGTGCGCGATCCAGGCGTTGAACGGCAAGCGACTCCAGCTCCCGCTTATCGGCACATGGGCTGAGCGGCAGTCCAAAAAGTAATAGCTTGCATGGCATGGCAATCCTGCGAACGGCCTCTGCCTTGAGGCCGTTTTCGTTTGCCAAAACGGGCATCGGCAGCGAGGCACACACACGGCTGCCATTGATCAGTGTCTGCAAATAGCGGGGAAATTATGGTGGGCGCTGCAAGATTCGAACTTGCGACTTCCACCGTGTGAAGGTGGCACTCTACCGCTGAGTTAAGCGCCCCTTGCAAAGGCCGGCGAAGGCTGGCAACTTACAAGCCAGCGGGGCATCCCGTAGGTTAGAGTAACACCAGCGGGGCTTTGCGGCCAACCCTGGCGGCCCAATCAGGCCAGCCGGAACCTGCAACCAACTGACCATGCACTGGAACGTCAGATCAATTCGCCGTGCAGCTGGTTTCCTCCCCGACAGGGAGGCCTTGATTTGCCCGGTTTTGGCCCCTGGCGTCCTAGAACCGGCTACTCCGGGCCTGACCGGTTCAAGCCTTTCCGGAGCCGGTTTCGCACTCCGGATGGCTAGAACGGGCAGCAATCGCTCCGGCACCCGCCCAGGTCCGCCCGCAAACGAAAATTTCAACCCTCAAACTGCTCTTTCTGCGCAACATTCCAGCCCGGATGGGGTTCCTGTTGATATGGCAACCCTGGTCCTGGACAACTCGTCCCTGGGAGTGGGTCCGGCTACGCAGCCGGAAGTGAGGCAGGGTTTTGCCGCCCACATGGACCCGGCCAGTCTCGACCCTTCCAGCGACGCCGCCATCATGCTGCGCGCCGCCGCCGGCGATGATGAGGGGTTCAACTACCTGGCGGAGAAATATCACCGGCCCATCTTCCACTTTCTTTTTCGGATGGTCCACAACCAGGCTATTGCCGAGGAATTGTCGCAGGAGGTGTTCCTCCGCGTCTACCGCTCCAGGCAGAGCTATCGGGCGGAGGCCAGATTTACCACCTGGCTCTACCGGATCGCCACCAACCTGGCGGTGAACCACGCACGCGACACAAAGTACGAACGGGCTGCTCGAAATGTGTATTTGGATGCCCCGGACGAACTGACCGGCGCCACGCCGGAAGTGGCCGACGTTGAGCCTTCTGTGGAGCAGAACATGCTTCGCGAAGAGCGCATGAAGGCCATTCGCACGCACGTCATGGCGCTGCCCGAACGGCAGCGGATGGCCGTCCTGATGCACAAGTATCAGGGAATGGACTATCGCGAAATCGGCGAGGTGCTCAAGCTGAGCGAGTCGGCGACCAAGTCGCTGCTCTTCCGCGCATACCAGACGCTGAGAAGCAAGTTGAAGGATTTTGTTTAACGGGAATAAGCCGGCTCGACCGGCGGGAAAATGAGGTGGCGCCGATGGTACGAATGTTTAACACGCGAATGAAGTCTAATTGCACCGGGATGGACGCGAAGCTGGCAAACCTGCTGCTCGATCCAACCGCTTTGTCTGACAAGCTACAGACCCATCTAGCCGGGTGTGACCGCTGCCGCCGGGAACTGGATGAACTGCGAGCGACCATGAACCTGATGGATGCCTGGAAATCGCCGGAACCGATCCCGTACTTCCTCACCCGGCTGGAGGCGCGTCTCCGGGAAGAGCGCGAGGCTCAGCCGACTGGATGGTTGGCAACTCTGCGCGCCCGCTTCGTTTTTCATCCTGTTGCCCATGTTCGTCCGCTTGCTGCCATGGCTCTGACCGTCGTGCTGCTGGTGGGCGGAGGAGCCTATCTGGGCATCAGCAACTGGAACCATCCCACGGCCGCTCCCGGACAGACCGCCGTGGTGCATGACCTGCAAACCATGGAGAACAACGCCCAACTGCTTGACCAGTTGGAGGCGCTTTCCAGCAACAACGAAAGCGGAAACTAACCATCGACCAGGGACGGAAGAAAATGTTGACTAAGGCACACAATATGGGATGGATCAGTCGCGCAGTCATTGCAGCGGCAGCCATCCTTCTTTGTGTGCCTGCCGCCTGGCCCCACGGCCAGCGCTCCGGCGGGTCCGCGCCTCATTCCGCGCCATCAACTCGGCCGGGCAGACCACCGGCCTACGGCCCACATCCCGGTTATCCTGGTCCGCCCTACATCGGTCCGGGCTATTCCCGCCCCGTTTATCCGGGCTATGCCCCACCTGTTCAAGGCCCGCCGGGCCACTTGGGCGACTGGCTCAATCAGCACCGCAATCTGCCCGTCCAGGAGCAGGAACGGATGCTGCGCGGCGATCCCAACTTCCGCCGACTTCCCCCTGCCGAACAGCAAAGGGTTGTTCAGCAGTTGCATCAGGTAAGCCAGTTGTCCGAGGAGCAACGGCAACGCCGTCTGGCCCGCGCCGAAATGATCGAGCACCTACCGCCCCAGGAGCAGATGCGGATCAACAACTCCGCGCGTCACTGGGCCGCCCTTTCGGTAGACCGCCAGGCGATGATGAAGCGCGCCTTCCAGGATTTGCGCGCGGTGCCGCTGGATCAGCGTCCCATGGTGCTCAACTCCGCGCGCTATCAGGGCGTCTTTACTCCCGAGGAGCGAGGCATCCTCTCCGATTTGCTGCGCGTCGAGCCTTACCAGCCGGCGCGGTAGCTCCCGCGAAAGCCTTGTGCCCCATATTTTCGCGTTCTTTACAATAGGGTGGGAGACCATGAACCCCATGCGCGGAGTGCGTCTGCCCCACCGCAGGTGGTTAGTCCGCCACCATGCACTCTCCCGGCAAAATCGGCCGTGTCCGCGGCAGTATCCCGCGATAGGCAAACCATCCCATAAGCGCCAGAGTGCCCACAAACCCTGCCAGCTTGACCAGATTAGTCGCGCCGTTGATCGGCAGCGTCTTCCACAGCACCAGCAGCACCGTCTGCGCCGCCGTCACCGCCCAAACCGAACCATAGAAGTACCGTCGATGAGTGCCTTCTTTTCTGGTTGAGGGCTCCACGCGTGGCAGCTTGCCCGCAGCGCCCAGAAGCAGAATCACCGCCGCCAGCGGCAGGTAGGCGTAATAGTAAATCTGACCCATATACCACTTGCCGATCACCGCGGCAATCAGCAGGCCGCACAGGTTCAGCAGCGCATAGCTCACCGCCGCGTTCCATGCGAAGCTGTAGCAAACCCTCCGGTAAAGCGGGTTCGGCTTGTCCTCGTCAAAGCGCAAAATATAAGGTCCCGGTTCGGCGCCCGGCAACCGCCCGCGCAGTGCGGCCACGCCCGTACAGGCCAGCACCAAACTCAGCCACGCCCAGTTCCACCAGTTGAACTCGTGTGCAAAGAGCCTGAATGTCAGCGGTCCAGGCGCCAGAAAAAAGACAAAAATCCAGATCGGCCAATGCGCCAGACGGTAGAAGCGCGTATTCCGCGTCCGCAGCTTCCGCTCCTGCGCGTACTCCACCTTACCTCTGTATTCCATGCGGGCAAGTTTCGCAGAGCCGCCATGGAAGCGTCAACGCACGGACAATGTTCAAAAAATATATTCCTATCCATGCGAATGGGTGTATTATTTTGAACAGTCGGGTTGGCGAGCTGAGATACCCGGCTACCTCAAATCTGAAGCGGCCATGTAAGCTTCCGAACTGCTCCCGTGAGGACCGCATCCGGGGCGGGCCTTTCACAAGGCGGAGGTAAGTACCATGACCTTCAATCTCGCCGTCTTTCTGGAAGAAGCGGGCGTGGGACGAAAAGTCGTCCATCTGCAGCCCAAACAGGTCTTCTTTTCGCAGGGAGATCCGGCTGTTTCCATCTTCTATCTCCGCACGGGCCGCGCAAAACTCACCGTCGTTTCGTCCGAAGGCAAAGAGGGCACGATCGCGATTCTCCCCTCCGGCGAGTTCATCGGAGAGGAGTCGCTGGCCAGCGTGGGCGCACTGCATTTGACCACCGCTACGGCCATGGTTGCCTGCACGGCGCTCGAAATCGCGCGGGAAGAGATGATCCGCGTGATGCACGAGGAGCGTTCCCTCTCCGACATGTACCTCAAATTCCTGCTGGCCCGCAGCATGCGCACCCAGGCCGATCTGGTCGATCAGCTTTTCAACTCCAGCGAGAAGCGCCTGGCGCGAATCCTTCTCCTGATGGCCGAATTTGGCGAGCCGGGCGAGCCGGAACCCTTCATTCCTCCCATCACCCAGGAAACTCTGGCGGAGATGATCGGCACCACTCGCTCCCGCGTCAGCTTCTTCATGAATCGCTTTCGCAAGCTCGGCCTCATCGAATACAACGGCCGCATCCGCGTCCACAAGTCGCTCATCAATGTCATTCTGCACGATCAGTACACCCTGCAAACCCCAGATACTCCGCAGAACTCCACAACTCCCCGGCAACCATCAAAGCAGGCCATGCGGAGCCCAGAAACATCTGCTTAAGTCGCCCTCGCCGTAGGCGCAGTGGTTGTTAGCCCCGCGCTTTAGGGGTTGATTTAGCGGTGCTCTGCACCTTGCCGTGCCAGTGTCTGCGCGGTATGAATATGGCAGATGGCGATGGCCAGAGCATCGGCGGCGTCAGGCGGCTCAGGCGCCTCGGCCAGTTCCAGCAGCCGCGCCACCATGAACTGGACTTGTTCCTTCTTCGCCAGCCCGTAGCCCACCACGCTCGATTTGATCGTCAACGGAGCGTACTCGGCAACCGGCAGCCCCTGCATCGCAGCAGCCAGCAATGCCACGCCCCGCACTTGGCCCAGCTTCAGCGCCGACTTGGCGTTCACCGAGTAGAAGACCTCTTCGATGGCCACCGCATCCGGCTTCCAGCGCTCCATCTCCGCGCTCAGCTCGCGGAATACCTGCTCCAGCCGCTCGGCCGTCGTTTTACTCTTGACCAGCCGGATCGCACCCATGGCCTTCATCACCAGCCGAGGCTTCCGCCCCGTGTCGTCCGGCTCCACCACGCCATACCCGGTGATCTCCGTCCCGCAATCGATGCCAAAGACCCGCATGGGCCTGAGTGTACCGCAGCCGCGTCCGTCCCGCTTGCTGCAATTCTTCCCAAATACAAAACGGCGGCCTGGGCGCATTGCCCAGGCCGTCGCGGTGATCTGTTGGTATTGGACTAAGGCCATCGCGCTCATGCGAGTGCCCGAGCTTCTTCACAGTTCTTCCAAGTCCGCAATCGTTTGGTGGCGACGCCCGGCAAGCCGGACTCCTTCGGCGGCGAATATCGTCGCTGTATTGAAGAATTGCCACGCCCGCGCATCGGGTCTGAGAAAACATCCACGGTGAAGATGCGGTTGCGTCCCCCGCGGCCTGAACTTCTCCGCCGGGGCGGCCATGGGACCTACGGCGCGATGCCCTAGGCCTCAGTCACCTCACGTAACAAACATCTCGAAGATTCTTTTTGCATCAGTTGGATCATCCTCCTTTCCCGTGTGCGATTAATCTACCCTTCCGCCCATGGCTCGTCAAGAGTACTTTTATAGGAATCGAATTTTTTATTTGCCGGCCCTCCCGGAAGTGGTCAGTCTCCCGGTGACCGTGGTAAGTTTTCCGGGAGGTCAGGGATATAGAAAACTCTCGGCAAACGATGAACAGGCTGTTCACTGTCCACTGTTTAGGTAATTTCCCTCCTGATCGGTATGATTTTTTGCACATTTTTTCACTCCGGCCGGTCATTCCTGGACTCCAAAACCGTGGTTTATGCAGTACAACATATTTATTTATCATTAACTTACAAAATCTTACAAAAAGCGTTGGAAAAATCAAAAAAACTCTTGACATGGTTTACCACTTGAAGCTATAAATTTGGAAGGAACTAATCCGGCCCGTGTGTCCAGAGGAACTAGGCGCACGATGCAGGTTTCTATGAACCCCGGTTCCCGTCTGGTATCCCCATCCAGCCGGAGCCTGAAACCAAGAAGCGACCCTGGAGGATATACGATGAAGAAGTTTTCAATATCTCTGTTCGCACTGGTAGCAGCCCTTGCGATTACCCCTTATGCGTTGGCCACCTCTATCACCGGTTCAATTGCTATCGACGGTTATAATCAGACCTGGAGTGCAACGGGGGTTTCATTCTTAACCCTCGCCGCAACTGCCGGAAATGCTACCGGCGATTTAGGCACAGTTATTCCGGGCGCTGTTTCGGGTACTGTTACTGCGACAATGGACGTCTCTAACATCACGTTCGCCACTCCCGACGTACTTGTTTGGACTATAGACACCAATACCGCCACATTCGCCATCACCGGCCCGCTTGATGTCCAGGTGGATACCGGTGGGTTCTTGAATATCACTGGTACCGGCACACTGACGCTGACTGGTTATGATGCAACGCCGGCGTACTTGAGCTTTTCCGCCACCGACTCGGGCGGCGACTATGGTATTGGTAACGTTTCCTCTAATTATATTTTCGACGTCAACACCCAACCCCCGCCGCCAACCGTTCCAGAGCCCGGCACGCTGAGCATGTTCGGCGCCGGCTTGCTCGGATTGGCTGGGATGCTTCGCTCCAGGTTTAGTAAGGCCAGCTAGGACAGGACCTCGCTTCATCGTATTGTCCGAGTTATTGCAAGGTAAGTGAATAAAGATGGGGTGCGTTCCTCGCACTCCATCTTTTTGTCTTAAATGATCTTCTCCCACCATCCATCCTATCGCGCTATTTCTTGTTCCCCATTCCCTGCCCTTACCATCCCTGTAAGATGAAATAGATTGAAAACCATCGCCGTAATGTCCGACGTCACCCAATTCGTCCTTCCGCGCGGCTTCCGCTTTGGCGCGGCCTATGCCGGACTCAAGAAGAGCGGCCGCGACGACTTTGCCCTTATTGTGTCTGACGCACCTGCGAGCGCCGCTGCCGCCTTCACCGCCAACCGCGTCATCGCCTCCCCGCTCATCGTCGACAAGCAGCATCTGCGGGCCACTGGAGGCAAGGTGCGCGTGGTAGCCATCAACGCCGGCAACGCCAATTGCGCCGTAGGCCAGGCCGGTCTGGATGCGGCCCGCGCCACCTGTGAGGCAGCTGCCCAGCTCTTCGGCTGCCGTCCTGAAGAGGTTTTTCCCTCTTCAACAGGCGTCATCGGCGTCCCGCTGCCGGCGGAAAAGCTCATCGCTGCCCTGCCCGGACTGGCCGCCTCTATAGGCGCTGATTTCGACCACTTCCAGCAGGTTGCCCAGGCCATCCTCACCACCGACACGGTGGAAAAGACCGCCTTCGTCAGGCTGGATCTCCCCGGCCCGGATGGCGCGCCGCACGAACTCCGCATCGCGGCCCTCTGCAAGGGCGCGGGCATGATTCATCCGCAACTCATACCTCACGCCACCATGCTGGTCTACATCCTCACCGATGCGGTCGTTGAACCTGTTGTGCTGGACGGCTATCTGCGTCAGGCCATCGAGGTCAGCTTCAACCGCATCTCGGTAGACGGCGACACCTCGACAAACGACACGGTGCTGCTTGTGGCTTCGGGCGCCGGCGAGGCCGTCGTGGGCCCGGAAAATGCCGCCTTTGCCGCCGCCTTGACGCAGGTCTGCACCTCGATGGCCCGGCAGATTGTGGCCGATGGCGAGGGCATCACCCACGTTGTGGAGTTGCGCATTGATGGAGCGGCCACGGACGCGGACGCGCTCAAGATTGCCAAGGCCATCGCACATTCGCCTCTGGTCAAGACCGCCTGGGCTGGCAACGACCCCAACTGGGGCCGGCTGGTGGCGGCCATCGGCTACTCCGGCGCCCAGATCGATCCCGAGCGCATTGACATCCGCTTTGGCGATCTAATCATCTGCCACAATGGTGGCCGCTCTGAGGAGTTTGACGAAGTCGCAGCTCACGCCTATATCTCTCAGCCGGAGTTTTCTGTCACTATCCAGCTCCACCATGGCTCCGGCAACTGCGTCTTCTGGACGACCGACCTGACTCATGAGTACGTCAGCATCAATGCCGACTACTCAACTTAGGCAACAGAGCCGGCATAGGACGGTTTGAGGCGACAACTGGCCCTGGCCCGCGCCTGCCTCAGGCCTTCAGCCGCCTGCATTCCGAGGAAGAGCATCAAACACAACGCCGTAGCGCCACAGCAATCCAGCAGCACATCGCTTAATTGGCCGGTCCGGTTGGGCAAAAAACTCTGGTGAAACTCATCTGCGCTGGCCAACAAAAAAGTGGTTAGAATCGCCAGCCCATATGCCCGCAGTTGCCGCAGCAGCGGGACCGTCGCGTTCTGTAATGTAACCCAGAAGCCGCGATAGCAGATCAGGGAAAAGATGCCGTAACCCATGAAGTGGCCGGTCTTACGGATGAGATGGTGGATCACATTCCAATGAACGCAAGCGTCGTAGCCGAATAGCGCCTCTACTACACGTCGCAATGGAGCGCTGGTGTGGTCCGCACCAAGATAAGACGTGGACTCGACGGCTAAAATCATTGTGCAGGCAAGCACCGGCAGCCATGTCCGCATCTGAGCCTTCAACCGCGCTCCTCCCCCGGTCGAAGATTGTGGCGTGCACACTCCAAAAACTAGAGAAGAAGAAGACATGATGATCACTCCTGGGACCGGCTCAGGTTCTGGGTGCAGAATCCGCACACATCCTCAGCTGGATAAGAATTTTTTCGGCTCAAAGATGCGGAACATTAAGAAAATCCTCAAATATTTGAAATATTTAATCTTACGTTGTCTGAAAACGAGACAAAGGACGCAGCAGTGCAGCGGCTGCCATGCGGATAGTGGGTATGCAATATCCTCGTCCCACTTGCAGATCATTTCCCTCTCCGCGCGCACAATGGAAGAATGAACTCACACACCCTCCGCCTCGTGACAATCTGTCAGGGATGTGACCGGTCTGTACCCCTACCCCCCACCCCCCCTCCCTGTGGAAATCTTTTATCGGCCCGTAAATATCTTGTAACGTTCGCGTAATCAATAGTTTGCATTTCTTTCCTATTGACTAATCAGTAACTGCAAACCCCTGATTTTGCCCCTTTTTGGGTCATTTTAGGGGCAAAACGGGCAGAAAATGGGCTGTTTTCGTTAATTTTTTCACAGTTGCGGCAAATAGCCCTTACCATGCGTGGAGCTTACTTTGCCCGCGGATGCGTCCGGTCGTAGACCACTGTCAACTGCGCTGTGGTCAGTTGCGTATAACGCTGCGTGGTGGAGAGGCGCTCGTGGCCGAGTAGCTCCTGAATCGCGCGCAAGTCGGCGCCCTCTTCTAATAGATGCGTACCGAAGGCGTGGCGCAGGGTGTGCGGATGCACGTCTGCAGAGAGGCCGCGCAGGATGGCGATGCGCTTGACGATGCGGCCGATGCTGCGTGTGGTAAGTCGGGCATCTCCGCCGGGCTTGCGCAGTCCGCGCAGTTGCAGGTTGAGAAATAGGGCCGGGGTCTCGATTCCCTTCCGTGTCTTGATCTCCTTCCCTGTCTTGATCTCGTTCCCTTCGGTGCTGGCTGCAGTCAACCGTGCGGCGCGCTCGGCGAGATAGGCACGCACTGCCTGGGCTGCCGCATCGCCCAGAGGTACATAACGCTGCTTCTGGCCTTTGCCGCGAATCAGAATGGCTTCGTTGGCCCAGTGAATGTCTTCGAGGTTCAGCCCGGTCAGCTCGGCGTTGCGGATGCCGCAGCCGTAGAGCAGTTCCAGAATCGCCGTGTCGCGCGTGGGCCAACTGGCCGCATCCTCGCCCACCGAATCCACCACGCGATTCATCTGCTCAATGGAAGGCACGCGCGGAAGGTGCTTCGGCAGTTTCGGAGTGGCCACCAGCGAGGCTGCATTCTGCTCGAGGCGTCCCGAGCGCGCCAGCCATTTAAACCAACTGCGAATAGCCGCCAGTGCCCGCGCGGTTGAGGCTTTTGATAAGCCGCGATCATAGAGCGTGCCCAGGTAAGCGCGAATGTGCGTGTGCTCGATGCTCTCCACGCCTTGAGCAGGGCCGTAGTGTTCAGCGATATAAGCGGCGAATCCGTGTAGTTCGCGATCATAAGCGCGGAGTGTGTGCACCGATGAGCCGCGCTCGTTGGCCAGCACGCGCAGGTAATCGGCCACGAGTGAATCCATCGAAGGAGCAACGGCGGGCACGGCGGTGGCGCTCATGCGGTGTCCTCGTTCTGCTTGGCGCTCGGAACCAGGTGTAGCCTTCCGTGCCCTGAGATGCGTCCTATGGGAAGCTCAGCAACCGCAGCGCGTTGTCGCGTGGCGCGCGGGTGGTGCAGGCGATGTACTTCCTTGAGCCGGCCCAGCGCCAAGTGAGTGTAGACCTGCGTAGTGGAGATGTCGGCATGGCCCAGCATCAATTGCACGCTGCGCAGATCGGCGCCGTGCTCCACCATGTGCGTGGCGCAACTGTGCCGCAGCCGGTGCGGGCTGGCGGAGGAGTTGGCCATCTTCACCACATGCCAGACCCATTGCCGTGTCAGCGGCATTCCGCGCAAAGAAAGAAAGAGACGAGTGGCGTCCTGCCGCGTGGCGCTGCCTTTGCTGGCCGAACTGATGCGCGCCAGGTGCGGCCGTCCCTGCTGCAGATAAATCTCCAGCGTCTCAACAGCGGTCCGCCCCAGCGGCACAATCCTCTCTTTATCGCCTTTGCCACGGACTTGTACACGGCCCAGATCCAGCGCCAGGTCACCGGTGGAGAGCGCCGTGACCTCCGAGACGCGCAGGCCGCCCGCGTATAGCAACTCCAGAATCGCCCGGTCGCGCAACATGGTGGCGTGTGCCTGCGGATGCTCTGCGTTGAGGCGTGCCCGGTCCAGCATCTCCGTTACTTCTGGCTCGGCCAATGACTTGGGCAGCACCTTCCAGGCTTTGGGCGATTCGATATTCACGGTGGGATCGTGATGGATGCGCCGGTCGAGCAGGAGCCACTTGTAAAAGCCGCGCAGACAGCTCAGCTTGCGCGCTGCCGAACGCTGGTCGATGCCGTGGCCGCGCAGATGCTCCAGAAAAGCTGCCACATCCTGCTGCGCCGCTGTCAGCAGCACGCCGCTCCGCCCCTCGATAAACTCCGCGAAGGTCTTCAGGTCGCCGTCATATGCTTCGCAACTGAGCGGTCGCAGCCCTTTTTCCACGCGCAGATACGCCTGGTAATCCTTCAAGAGCGATAGATTGCGCGTGGTTTCCACAGATTCGATTATCGGCGGCTGAGGCAGCCTTTGCCGCCGCGTCGCACGAAGCCGAACATGGTTCATCATGGACTCAACTTCGGCAACAGAGTTTTCTTCGATCAAGGAATAGCGCCAGCTTGCGTATGTGGTTATTCGATGGCATGCCCCCGGTCCGGCAGCGTATAACGCAGGAATGGGGAGATTGGCCGCAGTTGAGATCGATGCATGGCTGCGCGAGGGTGGCATGGTGGTCACGGCCAGCGACCGTGCCGCGCGAGCCCTTGCCACTGCCTTCCATCGCGCGCGTATGGCCGAAGGTTTCGCCGCTTGGCCCGCGCCGAATATTCAGGATTGGAAGAGCTTTGCTCGCACCGCCTGGTTGGAGCGCACTACGCGTCAGGATCAGCGCAATGCCGACGCCCGCCTGCTGCTCAATCCCGCACAGGAAGAGGCACTTTGGGTAGGAATCGCCAGCCAGGACCACTCCCTGGCCACGCTGCTGGAAGGCCCGCGCCATCGCCTGGCGGCGCTGGCCATGGAGGCCCATGAGCTGATTTGTTCGTATGCGCCTCAGTACCTACGGATGTCAGCCCGCGCGGCCTGGCAGCAGGATGCAGCAGCCTTCAGCGGCTGGTTGGGGAGCTTTGACGAAGCTTGCCGGGCTGACAATTTGCTTAGCCTCAGCCGCCTGCCGCACGAGTTGATTTCGCTGCTGAAAGCCGACGCTGCCAAGCGTCCGCCGTTGCTTCTGGCTGGTTTTGACCGCATTCTGCCAGTGCAGCGCAGCCTCTTCAACGCCTGGGGCGAATGGCATGAGGCTGCCCAGGGCGAGCCTGCCGATAGAACTCATTTCTACGCCGCCGGTGATGGTCATGCCGAGTTGACAGCCTGCGCGATGTGGTGTGGTCGCCAGCTTGCAGCCAATCCTGAGGCCCGTCTGCTGGTCGTCACCCAGGAGGCCGGCACGCGCCGCGGAGAAATCGAGCGCGCCTTCCTTCGTTATTCTGGTGCGGCCTTCGAGTTTTCGCTGGGAGTTCCGCTCATCCAAGTTGCACTGGCGCGGGCGGCGCACCTGGTGCTGCGATGGCTCGACGGCACGCTTGATGAACAGGAAGTTGACTGGCTGCTTTCCACCGGCCACGCGGCCGCCAGCCCGCAGGAGTCTGCCGCGCTGCAAGCGTATATGCGCGCCCTGCGCCGCTACAGCCTTGAACGCACACAGTGGGACTTGAGAGCCTTTCTCGGCGAGCGGTCTGCCTCCGAGCTTCCGGCTCCCTGGGTCGAGCGCATTACCTCCACTCAACGCCTTCTGACCGGCTATGCGCGTCGCACGCAAAGCCCACTCGACTGGGCGGAGCTGGTTCCGCGGCTGCTGGAAGAGCTTCACTTTGCCACTGCCCGGACGCTTCAGAGCGCTGAGTACCAAGCCTTCCGCCGCTGGCAACAGACCGTGGAGAGCTGCGGCTCGTTGGGCTTCGATGGCCGCCACATTGGCTGGAAGGAGTTCATCTCTCAACTGAGCCGCGCACTGGACGAGACTCTCTTCGCTCCCGAGTCCCGCAACGCACCGATTCAGATTGCTGGACCGGCCGAGTCGGCCGGTCTCACTGCCGACGCTATCTGGTTCATGGGCGTCGATGAGGACGCCTGGCCTGCCAGCGGCTCGACGCACCCGTTGCTGCCCATCGAGGTGCAACACGAGGCCGGAATGCCCCACGCAACGCCGCAGCTCGACTGGGAGCTGGCCGAAGCCATCACCCGACGCATTCTGGCTTCCGCGCAGGGAGTCCACTTCAGCTATGCAAAACAAAACGAGGCTACCGAGGCCCGCCCATCACGCCTGATCGTCCAGCTTTCCGGCGAGGCGCGGGAGTTGCCGCCGGAATTGCAAGCCCCAGACGCGCCGCCTCCGCATACAGTTTTATTCGAGGATCGCAGCTGCATTCCCTTCCCTCCGGGCAAGGCCAAAGGCGGCGCAATCGTACTCACAGCGCAATCGCAGTGCCCCTTTAAGGCCTTCGCCACCGCGCGCCTGGCCGCACAGGACTGGGAGTTTGCTGAAGCTGGCCTCACCGCCATGCAGCGCGGCAATCTGCTGCATGCCGTGCTGCATTCTGTTTGGGCGGGACCGCCGGAGGGCATACGGGGCCATGCAGAGCTGAAAAGCCGAATTGACTTGGAGGCTTTTGTCGCGGACCTTGTGAAGCGCACACTAGCACGGGAGATACGTCCGCCCCAACGAGAGTTGATGCCCCGCCGCTACCTGGAACTGGAAGAGCTGCGGTTGACGAAGTTGGTCACTGAGTGGCTGGTGTACGAGGCCACGCGCGTTGAATTCGAGGTCGCAGAGACCGAGGCCAAGCGCACCGTCCATCTTGCAGGACTCACACTCGACCTGCGCCTGGACCGCGTGGATCGGCTGAAAGACGGCTCCCTGCTGGTCATCGATTACAAATCTGGCTCTGTCTCGACCAACGCATGGGAGTTACCACGGCCTGAAGATGTTCAGTTGCCTCTCTACGCCGGATTTGCACTTGAACGGGATGAACGTCTTGGCGGACTGGTCTTCGCCAGTGTGCTGCCTGGAAAAGTTAAATTTGCCGGCCAGGTCGGCGATGCCGCAGACACGCTCTTTTCCGGACTCAATAAAACTAGCTTGCTGGCGAAGAACAAACTCACCGACGAGCAGCTTAACGATTGGCGCAAGTGTATCGAGCAGCTTGCCAAAGATTTTGTCGCGGGCCGCGCCGAAGTGGACCCGCGCGATCTGCGCAAGACCTGCGAGCGATGCGGCCTGCAAACTCTCTGCCGAATTCAGGAGCGGCAAGATCAACTCGACGATGAGGACTATTCCGAAGGTGAGGAGGACGGCGATGAGTAGAGCTACTTACTCCGAGCCTCCAGATCAACTTGAGCGCCTTCGTGCTCTTCATCCTGACAGGTCCATTCTGGTACAAGCTCCCGCGGGCTCCGGCAAGACTGACTTGCTGGCACGGCGCTTTCTCCGCTTGCTGGGTGAAGTGGATGAGCCTGGACAGATCGTCGCCATTACATTCACCAACTCCGCCGCTGCCGAGATGCGTAATCGGATTCTGGATGAGCTGAGAAAAGCTGCCGCCAACACTGTTTTGGATTCCAATGAGTTTTCGATGGACGTTCTCGCCCATCGAGCTCTGGAACATTCCCAGACGCTTGGCTGGAAGCTGCTCGACCTTCCCGCTCAGCTTCGCATTCGCACGATCGATTCGTTTTGCCGCGAGCTTGCCCTACAACAGCCGTTACTCTCCGGCCTGGGGGGCAGCCTCAACATTGGCGAGCAGCCTGAGGAGCTCTATCGCCGCGCGGCCCGCGAAGCCCTGAGAAAAATCGACCAGGCAGACTCGCCCGTCGGCACGGCTATCGAAGAATTGCTTTCGTGGCGCGACAACGGATGGCAGAATATGGAAAATCTGCTGGTGGATATGCTCAAGAGCCGGGACCGCTGGATGCACGGCTTTGTCCTTGAACGCGAGCCGGATTGGGAGGCGCTCCGTGAGCGCCTGGAGCGGCCCTTTGCTCATGCCGTGCAAGACGCACTCGTCAGATTGAGCGGATTTCTCGACAAGGTTCCAGGGGTGCGGGAAGAAGCGTTGGAGCTGGCACGCTTTGCCTGTGCGCAAAGCGGCGGCCAGCTTCACCAGGAACTAGCTGAAATGGCCGAGTTGCCTACCGCGCCATTTACCGCCTGCGGCAGCATAGAAGAGGCTCGCCAAGCCCACTACAATCTTGCTGCTCTGCTGCTCACCGGCGAAGGCTCCTTCCGCAAGCAAGTTGATAAGCGGTTGGGATTCCCTGCCGATTGCAAACATGAGAAGAGCCGCATCCTCGAGCTGATTGCACAGCTAGCCGCTGTTCCCGACCTCGAAACCGCCCTAACAGTCGTTCGCAGTCTGCCCTCAGTACGCTACACCGAAGATGAATGGAAGATTGTGAAAGCGTGCTTCACGCTGTTGCGCGAGGCGGCGGGCGAGTTGCGCGTTGTCTTTGCCGAGGCAGGCGCCGTGGACTTCACCGAGATAGCGCAGATCGCCCAGCGCGTGCTCCGTGGCGAAGACAATCTCCCCACTGACGCCGCGCTTGCTGAATCAGACAGCATCCGCCACCTGCTGGTCGACGAGTTTCAGGACTCCAGCCGCCGCCAGCACCGGTTGCTCTCCAGCCTGATCGCCGCATGGCCCGAGCGGCCCGGCCGCACCTGCTTTGTGGTCGGCGACCTCATGCAATCGATCTACTTCTTCCGCGAGGCCGACGCCGAACTCTTCCCACGCGTGAAGGCTCTCGGCCTTGAGATCCCGCACGATGAGCCGCTGCTTTTTGATCCTGTCTCCCTTACGGCTAACTTTCGCACAACGCCTGGGTTGGTCGAACGGCTCAACCAGGACTTCGCGCAAATCTTCGCGGCCGATGATGGCAGCGGCATTACCTTTACACCGGCCGAAGCAGCCCGGGAAAAGAAGGCCGGCGGCGTGCAGCCCTTCACTCTGCATCTCGACTTTATTCCCCAGGCCGGGCGAAGCAACTTTGCCGATACAGTCGATGAAAAAGAGGCCATCCATGCAGCGCAGATCGAAGAGATTGTCGACCTGATCCGCAACCATCAAGGCTCCGTGGAGCAGGCCCGTCTCGCCCATGAGCTAGACGAAAAAGTAAAATTCCGCATCGCCGTTCTGGGCCGCGCCAAGAACCACCTTGTGCCCATTGCCCAGGCACTGCGCGAGGCAGGAATCCCCTTCCGCGCTGTCGAATTGGAACAGCTCGCCACGCGCCCAGAAGTTCTTGACGCTCTTGCCCTGACCCGCGCCCTTCTCAATCCACAGGATCGTGTGGCCTGGCTGGGCGTCTTGCGTGCGCCCTGGTGCGGCCTTTCGCTCGAAGATCTGCACCGCATTGCAGGAAGCGACGAGACTGAGTCGCGTTCACGACCTTTGCCGGAGTTGATCGTCGAACGTCTACCGCTGTTGAGCGAAGAAGGCCGTCTGGCAGCCGCGCACGTGCTGGAAACTCTTGCTGCAACGACCAGCCTCCGCGCCACTCATCCCACGGTCTCGCTGGGAAGCTGGCTGGAACAGGTCTGGATTCGGCTGGGCGGAGCGGCCTGCGTGGACGCAGCTGCCCGCGCCAATCTCGACCTTCTCTGGAGTTGTCTGGACAACCTGATGGGAGGCGAACCGGAACTGCTTGGCCCAGGACTCGCCGCAGCCCTCGATAAACTCACCGCCCTGCCTGATCCCGGGGCCAGTGGCGATTGCGGCGTGCAGTTGATGACCATTCACAAATCCAAAGGCCTGGAGTTTGAAGTGGTCATCGTTCCTGAATTGCAGGCCCGCATCAAAGGCAGCAGTCGGAAAATGCTCTCCTGGCTGGAGCGCGGTCTGGCCGAGCCCGACGACTCAGGCGAGATTACCGAGTTCCTGGTCGCTCCTTTCCAGCGCAAGCGCGCTGACCGCAGCCCGGCCAAGGAATGGGTTGATCGCGTTTATCGCGAGCGCGAATCGCAGGAAGACCGGCGCATTCTTTACGTCGCCGCTACCCGCGCCCGCGAGCAACTGCACCTATTCGCCCGTCCCGCCTTCAAGGAGAAGGATGGGAAGTTGACCCTGGTGGAACCCGCAAACAGCCTCCTGGCTATAGCGTGGCCTGCGCTGGAAGGGGAAGTTCGCGCCCGCTTTGAAACCTGGAAGGCCGCCAGAGCAGCCCTCGTAGCCTCCGAAAACCAGGAGATAGAATCCCTCGCCGCCTCCGGCGAGAGCAATCTGGTCGTCATGCCGTCGCCTATCCGTCCAACACTGCTGCGCCGCCTGCCGCCGGAGTACATGGCCCAGTTTTCCCAGGTCTCAGAAGCGAATCCTCACACCAGCGACGAAGACCTGTCGCTGGGGACCCCGCGACCTGGGGCACCCGCTGAATCGGCTGTACTGGGAACTGGTCCAGCCCAGCTCTATTCCCGTCACGAAGGCGGGCTGCTCTCCCGCGCCCTGGGAACAGCCGTCCACACGCTGCTGGAAGAGCTGGCCCGCCAACGCACCAGGCTCGACTGGGAGGCTGCTCGCTCAGCGCTTCAGAATTTTGAACTCAGTATCGCCGCTCAGGTGCGCGCCATCGGCGTGGACCAGCACAAGGCCTCACAGATCGCTGCTGAGGCTCTTGAGTTGGCCCTCAAAGCCTCCCATGACCCCATCGGCTCATGGATACTCTCACCCCACCCCGGCGCTGCCAGCGAGGCTGCCTGGGCTGGGGTTGTCGCAGGCGGATTGCACTCGGTGCGTGTGGACCGTGTCTTCCGGGCCGGCCCCACACCCGGCGCCAATGGGGAAGATTGCTGGTGGATTATCGACTACAAGACCACCCATGCCGGCAATATTGACCCAGTCCAGGCTCTGCCCGGGCTCCGCCAGCTCTTCGCTCCCCAGCTTGAGGCCTATGCCGGCATCCTGCGCAACCTGCTCGGGGTAGACGCAAACGGCTGCTCAATTCGGGCAGGCCTCTATTATCCGCGGCTTTTACTGCTGGATTGGTGGGAGATCTAGCCAATTTGGCATGTCGCCAAGGGTTTAGCGGGCATCATCCAGCCCGGCCACGGCTAAGGGCAAATAAGGTGACAGTATTTACCTGCCCAGCACAAGTTTTTTAGATTCAAAAAGATTCCTTGTACGGAAAGGCCAGAAGGGAGGTACAATTCTGACGAGGAGACCCATGGCCGGAGATATGCAACTTACGTGCAGCGATTGCGGGCAGGACTTCACCTTCACCGCTGCTGATCAGACGTTCTTTCAGGAACGTGGTTATTCGACCCCAAAACGTTGCAAGAATTGCCGTCAGGCAAAGAAGAACGATTCGGGGGGCTCCGGCTACCGTTCGGGCTCGGCGCAGGGAACACCTGTGATTTGTTCGGGTTGCGGCCAGCCTACAACAGTGCCTTTTGAACCTCGTGGCGACCGCCCGGTCTTCTGCCGGGATTGCTACCAGGCGCGCAAGGGCAGCGGCGGCGGCGGATCACGCGGCAACCGGTAAAAGGTTTTGAGCGGGTCCGGCGAGCATAGTTGCACATCGGGCCCGTGTAGTTTGGCGAGTACGAGCAAAGCTCCCCGGCGACGCAGATTTGTCTGCGGCTGCTGTGAGTGAGCATTGTGAGTGGATTTTTGCCCAATTTCCCCCGTCAGAACAGCTTTACTATTCTTGAGGATTTTTCCCTGCACCATGGCCAGCCAACTCTCCTTCACAGGTTTTGCTTGGAAGAATCTCTGGCGCCGACGTCTGAGGACGCTGCTGACGTTGGGCGGTATTGCGATGGCCATCGGCGCCTTTGTGGGGCTGGTGGGCTTTTCACGCTCCTTTGAGCATGAATGGCTGCGCATGTACCTGAGCAGCGGAACCGACATTGCGGTCGTCCAGCAGACCTTTCTGAATACATCGGTCAGCGAATCGGCAGGAGAGACGCTTAAGGCCCTGCCCACCGTGGCTCAGGCAACTCCGATGATCCTGAACCTGATGGACCTGACGCCAGAGGTCAATGCACTGGCTTATGGTTGGAGGGCCGATTCCTATGAATTTGACTCGCTCACACTGAAATCGGGCCGCCGCTTCCGGGACGGCCAGCCGGAGGTGATGCTGGGCGATCTGCTGGCCGAAAACATGAAGAAAAATCCCGGCGACACGCTGGAGATTCAGGGCTCGACCTTTATCGTGGCTGGCATCTACCACGGCGGATCGGCGCTGGAGGCCGGCGCAGTGATCATGCCGCTGGACCAGATGCAGAAACTGGGCAGCCTGGAGGGCAAGGTGACGGCCTTTCATGTGCGGCTCAGGCCGGCGCCAATGGGCGAGCCTGCGGACCATTATTTGGCGCGGGCTCAGGCTCAGATAGAGGCCGCTCTGCCGGGGTTGCGGGCGGTTCCGGCAGCCGAACGCGCCGCCAACAACCAGCTTGTGCTGCTGGCCCACGCTGCGGCATGGGGAACATCGGGCATAGCGCTACTGATTGGCATTCTGGGCATCGCCAACACCATGGCGATGTCCGTCTTTGAACGGACACGCGAAATTGGAATGCTGCGCGCGCTGGGATGGAAGCGCCGGCGGGTACTGGTGCTGATCGAGATGGAGGCTGCAGCGCTGGGCCTGGCCGGCGGGATTGTCGGCATTGTTGTTGGCTGGGGCGCGCTACGCTTGCTGGCCGCGCTGCCGCAAACCGCTAGCATCGTCTCCGCATCGTTTCCGCTGCTTCTGCTGGCTGAGGCGCTGGGCATCGCCGTACTGGCCGGGCTGGCGGCAGGCTTGATTCCCGCATGGCGTGGTGCGCATCTGTCGCCGGTGGAGGCTCTGCGCCATGACTAGCCCGCTGCTGGAAGTGCGCGACCTGCGCAAGAGTTATGACGAGGGGCGCATTGAGGCCCTGCGCGGCGTCGATCTCTCCATCGAAGCCGGGGAGTTCCTGGCGATCAGCGGACCGAGCGGCAGCGGCAAATCCACTCTGCTGCAACTTCTGGGCGGGCTCGACACGCCAACCAGCGGCGAGGTTCTCTTCAGGAACGCAAGGCTCGGCTCGGCGATTGATCTGGATGCGTATCGCTCGAAGAATGTTGGATTCATCTTCCAGGCATTTCACCTGATGCCCACACTGTGCGTCCTCGAAAATGTTCAAGTTCCTATGCTGGCCTTGAGCCCCACGCCACAGAAGCGCGCCCATCGGGCGCTTACTCTGCTGCGCGAGATGGGACTGGAACATCGCTTACGGCAGTATCCCAACGAACTCTCCGCAGGCGAGCGGCAGCGGGTTGCGATTGCCCGTGCGCTGGCCAATGAACCGGAGATTTTGTTGGCCGACGAGCCGACCGGTAATCTGGACAGCGTCAACTCGGCGCGCATCATGGAAATACTAACCGGAATTCAGAAGCAGCGGGGAATGACGCTGATTGTGGTGACGCACGAAAACGAGATCGCGCACGCGGCTGCGCGGCAGATTCGCTTGCGCGACGGAAGGATCGAGGCATGAGAGTTGCGCACCTCGCTCTGGCGGCAGCGATGCTCGTCCCGCTGGCCGCGCAGGCTGCTGACGCCCGCTCCCCACTGGAGGCTTCCCGGCAGCGTTTGCAGAAAGCCGATTATCGCGCCAGCGGCCATCTTGTCCGCGTGCAAGCGAATGGTATCCGCATCAGCTATCCAATCACCATCAAGGCACACTGGTTCCCTGGCGTGCTGCGTGTCATGTTGGAAATTGGCACAGGTTTGAAATCCAGCACGTATCCGGTGTCATCTTCCCTCCATCTCCCCGCCCATATTCTGCTGGAGATGCGGCCCGGCGGCAAGAACACCATTCTGATTTCTCATCCCGGCGATCCATCCCCAACTACTTTGCCGTTTGAAAAATGGTCTGACGGTCTGCTTGGTCCCGGATTCAGCTACGAGGATTTTCTGGAGGCGCAGTACTTCTGGACGGGACAGACTGTGTTGGAGAAAGCGAAGTTTGGTGCACGTGATTGCGACGTTGTGAAAAGCACTCCGGGCACGGCCGACAAGACGCACTATGCTGAAGTCACCAGCTGGTTAGATCACGGCATTGGTTTTCCCGTGTATGTTGAAAAGACACTGAACGGCGGAACGGTGAAGGAGTTTACCTACTATGGGTTGCGTCAGGAGGGCGGAGTCTGGTCGGCACACCAGGTGGAAGCGAAGATTCGCGGCCAAGCCGGTTCAACCCTGCTGATTATTGACCATGGCACGCCCAAGGCATACCTTATCCTGAAGGATTTTTCTCCAGAGCAATTGATGCATTTCCAGGACGGCAAATGAATTTGTTTTTCTCCATTGTCGGCTTGGCCGCAGCTCTGGTCGTTACGGGCATTGCGTATCAATGCCTCGGCGCGCGTTCCGACCGTAAGCGCTATGCCAGGGATGGCCGCTGGATCGACATCGGAGACAGACACAGGCTCTACCTGGTGGAAAAGGGTTCAGGAAACCCCACCGTTCTGTTTGAAGCCGGGATCGCAGCCACCAATTTGAACTGGTTTCACATCCAGGTACCGGTTTCGCGCCTTGCATCGACAGTTTCCTATGATCGCGGCGGGCTCGGCTGGAGCAGCCCGGCTCGCACGGCGCGGACGCCCGCCAACATCGCCGCCGAACTGCATCAGTTGCTGGAGGGTGCCGCTATCAAGCCGCCCTACATCCTGGTGGGACATTCCTTTGGCGGGCTGGTAATGCGCCGCTTTGCACTCAACTACTCAGAGGAGGTGGCCGGCGTGCTGCTGGTGGACCCCATGCGCTGCGAGGAGTGGCCGCCGCTGAACCCGGGCAGGCAATCCGAGCTCAATCTCGGCAGGCACCTCTTCCGGATTGCGATTCCCTTTGCGCGCATCGGAATTGCCAGACTAGCTGTCACATCGCTCTTTTTGCGCTCCGGCCGCGCCGCGCACCGACTGGCCGGCGCCGCTGGGAAAGGCGGCCAGCACGTGCTGGACCGCATTAAGGGCGAGGTGGGCAAGATGCCGCGGGAGGTCTGGCCCATTATTGCCGCCCATTGGTCGCGACCCGACAACTTTGCCGGTATGCGCAGTCACGTGATGGCAGTTCCCGACACCGTCCGGGAGATGCAGAACACGGGACCCATTCAGAACATCCCCGTGCTTGTGCTGACGCCGGGAAATTCAAGGCCACTCTCCCGGGAAGATTTGAGCCGCATCGGCAACAACGTGCAGCAGGTGATTGCGCCGACAAGCGCGCATTGGATTCATCTCGACCAACCTGACCTGGTGATCGATTCAATCCGTAAGATGGTAGCGGCAGCAGCGGCGGAGACTGTGGCTGTAGCTGGCTGAGGCGTTGTAAAGTTCACAGTTTCACAGTTTCACAGGAAATAGGGGGGGGAGGGGGGTACTAAAACCGGGAATAGGGAATAGGGAATAGGATGTGCCCGTCCTCTGTACCTTGTTCATGTTTTGATTGTGCGCTAGTGGAAAGTAATTATCTGCAAACTGGTCGCGCATCCCTCTGCGAAAACGGAAAAAATACCGCAGCCGTCTTTCGTTTCCGGATATGGCAATTGTGGAACCGTCTTAACGCCTCCTGGACGGTTTGGAAGCGGCCTTCCTGGCTGCCTTGGCCGGCTTCCGGCTTGGAGAAGAAACAGGCTTCTTCTTTACAGCCACGGCCTTTGGAGCCATAGCCTTGACAGGGGGCTTGGTCGTAGCTTTAGCCTTAACCTTCACCGGCGGCTTTACCTTGGCTTTTTGGGCCTTGGGCTTGCTCTGCGGAACTGGCTTTTTGGCCTGTGCAGGTGCTGCTTTAGCCGGTGCGGGCCTGGGTTCCTGCTTTGGTTGTGCCTTTGGCTGGGGAACCGGCTGAGGCTTTTCCGCCTTTTCGTGCTTCGGCTGGGCAGTCGGCTTGAGAGCACCCTTGACTGGAGGCAGTTTGGGAGCAGGCTTCTCTGTCTCGTCCTCTAGCTCATCCTCATCCTCATCAGTAGAGGTGTCGGCTTCCACGGTCAGGTCACCATCCAGTTCAATTTTGGGCAGCGCCATGCCCAGATCAAGGACATCGTCCTCAACTCCGCCGATGTCGTCCAGATCCTCTTCGTCGTCTGGGTGGGCCTCGGCCTCCTCGTCGAAGGAGTCGCCTTTGAGCTTGGCATCTGCGCGCTTGACGCGTGGCCGCTTGATGATGACTTGCGGCGGCGGAGCGGGTGGCGAATAGGGCTCCAAAAAGGCGCGGGCCTCCTCCGGAGTGGTGATTTTGCCATCGATCAGTTGCAGGAAAACTGTCTGCACGATCTCCGCGTAAGTTGGCAGCTCGGGCGTGATGCGCATCTCCTGCATCAGGGCGTGAGGGATTCGCTGGCGGGCTTCAGGCCAGACCTTGAGGAAAAGGTTGAAGCGTTCCCGGATGGCTACGTCCTTACTGGCATCTCCGAGGCTGGTAAACCCAAGCCAGAGAATAGCTTCTGGATCATAGCTCGTGAAGAGCTTGAAGCATGTCGAAGGGGTAGTGTTCTGTTTGGCGAGCAGCACTTTGGCAAATCCCGCAGCCCGCGAATCCAGGCTGCTCCACTCGTCGACGAAGCCGGGGCGCAGCATCATTTTCTTCAAAGAGGACTGCTCACGGCTTGACAACTTGGCGGTGAGCAAGCGCATCTGCGCGGCCGACATATCTGGGTGAACGCCTTGCAGGAGCAGCTCGACGGCCATATCGTGCAGAGCTGTTAGCCCTGCCTCGTCTGCCTTGCTGGAGGTCCAGATGGGGAACAAGACCTTCATCCAGCCCTCGGCCTCGAGCGCCTGCAAAACCTTCAGTCCCTCTTCCTCGTGGCCGATCTGCTCCAGCTCCCGCTTGCGGGCCTGGTTGGATATACGCTCGATCACGCCTTCTTCCCTGGCGTTCATGTAACGGGTTTGGGTCTTGGGGTCCATCTCCCAGCCCAGGCGCGACTTGTAGCGGGTGGCGCGAATCAGCAGGGAGGGATCTTCAAGGAAACCGTAGTTGGAAACCAGCCGCAGCATTCTGGACTCGATGTCTGCAGCGCCGTTCATGGGGTCCATCAGCAGCCCGAACGAGCCTTCATTCAGGGAGATGGCCATAGCGTTGACTGTAAAGTCGCGGCGGCGGAGATCCTCCTGGATAGAAGCAGGGTGATAGACGATTTTGCCGGGCTTGGGAAACTCAACACGGTGTGCGCTGACCAGATCGAGGCGAACCGTACCAGGAAAACACAGGTAAAGAGCGCGGGAATCATCGTCTTCTCCCCACACCTTGGCGCCTAGTTTCACCATTGTTTTCTTGAACTTGAGAGCATTTCCATGCAACACAACTTCAAGATCGCGGACAGCGTGGCCGCTGGTCAGGTCGCGCACCGCATCCCCGGTAAGAAACAGAATTGTTCCCGCTTCGCGGGCTGACTCGCGCACCAGGCACAGGGCGCTCTGCTGGTCAGCCGACAGCCGATTTTCCAGAAGATAGATGTAGTCGGGCATTCCGTTTCCTACTTCCCATTGTGATTTCCACAGCCAAGTACCTGATGTGGTTGCTCTTACAGCAAGCTCCGTCATTGGTTGCAAGGAGTACCTTAACACAAGCCGGTCCATTTGGCTATGTCACAGTGCACCAAATTTGCGACTATTTCCCTTCCCGATACCCAAGCGTTCCATGCGACAATCCAAAGCAATGGCTTCTCAGCGTAAACCTGTCATCGTACGCAAGTTCAGCCGCGACTGGTGCGCCGGCTATGCGGGGGTCAGCTTTGGCCAGGACGCGGCGGAGCTGGAGATTCTGGACCTCGGCGGCAAAGTTCTGCGTATCGGCTGGAATCAGGTGAAGTGGGTCTGCTACGTGCGCGATTTTCCGGCCGGCGATACGGCCAACCCGGAGCGACTGCTGCACAAACGCTTTTCCATACGGCCGCGGACTCCCGGCCTGTGGCTGCGCATGACCCTGACCGACGGCGAGGAGCTGGAAGGCCTGGCGGCCAACGACCGCTCATTTGTTGACGGCGCCGGACTGCTGCTCACCCCACCTGACACGCGGTCGAATACACAGCGGATTTACGTGCCGCGGCAGGCGATTCAGACTCTGGAAGTTGTGAGCCTGATCGGCGCCGCTAGCCGCAAAAAGGCAGAGGCTGCCGAACGGGCGACGGAACAGCCGGAGCTATTTCCACAGGAGCCGGCTGGAGAGTAGACGACCCCGGTTTGCGTATTCCAAGCTGGTGCACAGCCGTTGTCGCATGTATTCCAGTACAATTCCATCCATGAAGCTAGGCGATTTGGCAAAGAAGCTGGGCGCGGAGCTGCGTGGGGATGCGGAGCGAGAAATCACTGGTGTGAAAGGGATTGAGGAGGCCGGGCCGACGGAGATCACCTTTGTGGCCAATCCCAAATACGGAGGCCTGGCGCGCACTACAAAAGCCGCCGCCGTGCTGGTGGAGCCGGAGTTCCCGGAGATTCAACCGGCCACTCTGCGGTTGAAGAACCCTTACCACGCCTTTTCGCGTGCCTTGGGCTTCTTCTATCAGCCACCGTCTTATGCGCCTGGGATTCATCCGACTGCGGTGATCGACCCCACGGCGATCATCGGCGAAGGGGTGCACATCGGGGCTTACGTGGTGATTGGCCCGCGCGTGAAGCTGGGCGACCATGCCACGCTGCTGCCTCATGTGGTGCTCTATCCGGGGGTTGAGACAGGCAGCCATTTCTTTGCTCATGCTCATGCCGTAGTACGGGAAGACTGCGTGTTGGGCGACTACGTAACCCTCGAAAATGGCGTCATCATCGGCGCGGACGGATTCGGATTCGCCAAAAACGAGCAAGGCCACTGGGAGAAGATTCCACAGTCGGGTCCGGTGCGGTTGGGCAACCGCGTGGATGTGCAGGCCAACGCCACCATTGACCGGGCGACAGTGGGACAGACGGAGATAGGCGACGGGACAAAGGTGGACAATCTTGTCCAGGTGGGTCACGGCTCGCGCGTCGGAGAGAATACGCTGATCTGCGCACAGACAGGCCTGGCTGGCTCGTCGGTGGTAGGCAACAACGTCATCCTGGCCGGTCAGGCAGGCGTGGCCGGCCACTGCACGGTGGGCGACGGGGTGATACTGACCGCGCAGAGCGGCATTTCGCACGATATTCCGGCAGGCAAGATCATCTCCGGCTCACCGGGCTTTGACAACCGCGTTTGGCTGCGGGCGGTTACCATCTTCCAACGCCTGCCTGAATTGATGAAGCGGCTGGACCGGGTGGAAAAAACGCTGGCTGCTAAGGCGCCTGCGGATGGCACAGACGGGAGTCCGGAATGAAGGCTCGAGCAGGTATTTCGACCATAGTCGCGGTGGCGGCGCTTATAACTATGGCCGGGTGCCACTCGTATCACGTTGAAACTACAGTCGAAAATCACACTGGAGGACCGATCCATCTGCTGGAGGTCGATTATCCGAGCGCCAGCTTTGGGGTCAATAGCCTGGCGGCGGGCGCGGTGTACCACTACCGCATCCAGTTGCGAGGCAGCGGGACACTCAAGGTGCAGTACACGGGGAGCGACGGGCGACAAACTCTGGTGGAAGGGCCACTGCTTTTTGAACTGCAAGAGGGCCGGCTCGAGATTATATTGCTGCCGGGAGGCAAGGCGGAATTTCATCCCGATCTGACGGACGCGGTAGTCAGGATCAAGTAATTCTAATCTGCATAGTTGCCATTGAATCCACAGGGCATTTCTATTCTAAAGTCATAGGAATCAACATCACAACGGCTCGCTTGGGCTATTCCCTGCCCGAATCCTACCGATAAAGCAATTAAGAGGGCAATGATGCACGGAAGTGCTGCATCCAGAGCAGGCCTACGCCAGTTTCCATGGTTGTGGAAGCACGTGTTCGCCCTGCGCCTGATGGCTTACTTCATCTGGGTCACATTGGTGTCCCTGGTGGTGGAGTATGTCGAATCCTGGAAACCTGAGAATAACCCTCTATGGCTTGCCAATGGGCTAATTCTTGCCTACCTGCTCCTGGCGCCTCGCAAACATTGGCCAGCCTATCTGCTCACGGGTTTTCTTGCTCTTTCCCTACGCAGCATACTCCTCTATACGATGCGGAATGAATTTCTGTTTTATAACGCGCTTAACATCCTCGAGGTGCTGACGGCGGCCTTGCTGATGCGCCAGCGTTCATCACAACTTCCGCGCTTCACGGATCGCTCCTACCTCCTCAGATTCATCGGTTTTGCCGTTCTGTCCGGACCATCGTTGGCAGCAGGCATCTTTGCGCTTTCGTTTCCCTTTTGGCGACACCCGGTCCTGCAACATCCTTTTATGAGTTGGATGGCCTCCGACAGCCTGGGCATCGCCATCGCAACGCCGGCCTTTGTAGCCGTCATGCAGACGCGATTAAAAAGCACCAATATCTCACGGCGACATTGGGTATACCCGGCTCTTCTGCTGGGAGTGACATTCGCAGCTTTCGCGCAGAACACAGTTCCGCTGGTTTACCTCATCTACCCGTTGCTGGTGCTGGTCGTGGTGCGGCTTGGGTTGGGATTAACGTCGCTGTTTACACTTCTTGTGGCTACCATCGCGGGTGGGTTGACCCTCAGCAATCGCGGCCCTTTTGCGGCTCTGAGTTCCACCAATCCAGCTTTGCCCAATCTGCATTTGCAATCTGCAATTGCCGCCGCAATTGTATTGATTTATTGCATCTCCGTTGTTCTGGAACAGCAGAAGGCCACTGAACGCAAGCTTCAGGAGATCGTTTCACTGCACACGCTGGTAAGCGAAAACTCCCGTGACGTAATTGTCGTTGCCGACTTTGACGGAAACCGCTCCTTCGTTTCCGCGGCCGCGCAGAGCATGGGGGGATGGAAGCCGGAAGATATTATTGAATTCACAGGCCTTCAACTGGTGCATCCTGATGACCTGCACAGAGCCAAAACTGCGGTGGATGAGTTGCGTTCTGGAAACGAAGGCGCCATGGTTGAGTGCCGCGTTCGGAAGGCCGATGGTGAGTATCTCTGGGTGGAGGCCGCCCTGCGGTTGATACACGATCCAGTCACGGGCCTGCCTTCAGGAATCCTGAACACGGTCCGCGACATCAGCGAGCGCAAACGCTCTGAGCAGCAGCTCCGGGAAGCCTACCGCGCCGTGGAGGCAATGTCCTTGACGGATGTGCTTACCGGGCTGGCGAACCGGCGGCGCTTTGACCGGTATCTGGGTACCGAGTGGCGTCGCAGCATGCGCGATAGTAAGCCGCTCTCCCTGCTCATGCTCGATGTGGACCTATTCAAGGCCTACAACGACACCTACGGGCATCAGCATGGCGACAGTTGCCTCAAGCAGATTGCCGAGGCTTGCATGGATGTAGTCTCACGGCCCGGAGACCTTGTAGCGCGCTTTGGCGGAGAGGAGTTTGTGGTGGCCCTTCCGAATACGGAGAGCGAGGGCGCCATGCAGGTTGCCGACAAAATATGTGAATCCCTGCGCAGCCGTAGATTACCGCATACCGGCAGCCCCTTCGGAATCATCACCATCTCCATAGGCTGCGCCACGCTGATTCCCCCGGCCGAAAAATTTGCAGCGGACCTGATCGCAATGGCCGACCACGCGCTCTACACTGCCAAGCATAACGGCCGGAACCAGGTGTGTCTCAGCAGCGCGATGGAAAGACACAGCGAACAAACCTCACCCGACGCGGTGCCGTAGGATAACGCCTGCACGTTGGCTTAAACCGATTCAGTCTCAGAGTAATCTGGGCAGAAGGCGGGAGATTCCGGGAGGAATCGCCCGCCGGCCCGTGGAATGGAACAGGCGCCGCACGGCTCAGCGCACGATGCCATGGAAGAGCGGGGATTGCAAGAGGCTGCTGAACTCAGCATCGGAGGTTGAGAAGTGGATCGACAAGTGCCCCGAATCGGATGAGATGGAGGTGGCGCTCAATGCCTGTTTCTCGGCGTCCGAGCCGCTCATCTTGCGCACCGTCAGCGCGGCCGTCAGCAGTGTAGAGAGCGTGGCCGCGGCAAAGGTGTCACCGGTGGAGATGGTGAGGTTGAACTTGACGCCATGCTGAAAGTTCATCGAGTACCATGAGGCCAACAGGCGTTTTTGCACGCTTTCATAGTCGGTCAGCGATCCAGCCTCGCCCAGCACCTGCTTCATCATGGTCTGCGTGCCCTTCTGGTCGAGGATGCTCCACAAAGGATCGGAGTCCACGGAATTCATGGCATCCATCATGGGCGCGTTTGTGAGCACGTTGGGCGCGAGGCCGTCGCGGGCGTCCAGCGCCTTACTAACTGCATCCAAGTCGCCGAAGACCATTGTTGAGGGATTAACGAAGCAAACCACCATGCCGGTCTTGGCCAGCGGCCAAACCCGATTGGTGCGCACCAATTTGGCCTTAACTTGCTGCTTGCGGAAGTTGGCCAATATATCCTGCACGGAAAACTGCCCTTGGGCGACGCCAACCGTGTCCAGTTGATCGCCTTCACTGCTGGGGCGGAAGAGGGCAAAGGCCAACTGCTCGACATCGTGGTTCTCGTTCAGGCCAGACTTCTGCAGCGCCTCTTCAAAGCGCTTGAGCTCGGGCGGCATGACGCGTGCGCGCAGATCCATGGCCGAAGGCGAGTTCTCCATGGCGTGGTAGTCAATGGCCACCAACTGCTGCACATCATGCGGAATGGCTGTGCGGGCTTCGGTGGACAACTGTGCCGCAGGCGCCGAGATGGCCGCGGCAAACAAGATAGCCGGAATTGAAACTCTTAGAAATGACTTCAACAAATCCATCCTCCACAGTTGCGGCAGTTCAAGAATCCATGCGCTAAAGCCAGCTTTAGAGCCTGAGCTTACCCGCATTTGATGGCTAAAAATGCCGTTTCTATTCCATCTTCATTTTACCCGTTGGGCTGCGTCCGATTCGCCTTCCAGGTCGGCTTGGCCGTTCATGTCCCTTCCGGCCAGGCCATGGGAGCCGCGAGGCGGCGCTCCAGAATCTTGGTTTGCGGATCGAACCCAATCAATTGACGCATCCACTCGCTATCCCGCTCATAGGCAGACTCGGGAAGCAGGCCGATGACCTCGCCCTCGACAGGAGCTGCCTTATGGCGCATGGCCAGAGCAGAGACAGTGCGAAAGACATTGGAGAGTGGCGTTACCTCTATGTCGGTGATGTCCATGGCGAGCTGTGCGCGACCACGAGCCAGGGCTCCCATAGCCCGGACGCCCTTGAGTCCGCCGGAGGTGGTGCGAATCTCACGGGCGATGGCACGCACCATGGCAACTTCGGCTGAATCGAAGTAGATGTTGTAGGCCACCAAAAATTTGCGTGCGCCAACAGCGCAGGCGCCAGCGGTGGGATGGAGGCTGGGACCGCCAATGTCGGGGCGGCGGGACGAGTCCTTGGCAACCGCCTCGAGCAATCCCTCAAACTGCCCGCGTCGCACCTCTTCCAGGTTGGCGCGATCGGGGCGCGCGGCCGCAGCCCCATAAAGGTAGACCGGCACGTTGCAGCGGCGCCAGATTTCCTGGCCTGCCTGACGGGCCAGCATGGCGCATTGTTCCAGCCTGATGCCGGAGATGGGCACAAAGGGAATGACGTCTGCCGCGCCAATGCGGGGATGAACCCCCTGCTGGCGGGTCAGGTCGATCAGTTCGGCAGCCTTGACGGCACCGCGTACCGCTGACTCGACCACTGAGGCCGGATCGCCGGCGATCGTAACAATGGAGCGATTGTGAGCCGCGTCCATGGACCAGTCGAGCAGATGCACTCCCGCAACGCGCATCGCGGCCACAATAGCTCCAACCCGCCGTGCATCCGTACCTTCTGAAAAGTTGGGAACGCACTCGACAACCGGTTCGCTCATGCTTCCTTTCACTGTAATAAACCCCAGCATTGCAAAGGCACGACATTAGCCGTGCCCTTGCAAAACGCAAACATGTTCAGGCGTTCACAGAATCATCTCCAGCGGGTAAAACCAACTTGCACCTGGATGCTGGCATTGACGCCGGGGTTGCGGTCGCCCAGCGAGGCCGATGAGATATGCACGGCGTTCACCCCCACGTCGATGGAGCGCTTGGGGCGGATGAAGCAATGAAAGCCAGCCCCGCCCTGAGGAGTAAAGTTCCACACGCTGGTCGAGCCGTCTACGGGAAACCCCGGCGCACTCGAATAGCTCGGCGGAAACTGGCGGGTTGTGTAGATAAGCCCGCCCGCGCCTTGAAACCAGGGTTGAATGCGCCGCGACTGGGTTAAAAAATTCCAGCGAAAGATGACCGGGGTAAGGCTGACGCCGCGATAGGTGCCGCCGCCAACCGGCAGAACGCAGGGCGTCGTTCCCCCCCCCGGTTCAACACAGGTATAGGTCGCGGTATGAGGAGCGGGAGTGTAGGCCTGCCAAAGGGGCATGATGTTACCGCCATACACGAACTGGCCGCTGAATATGCCTGCATGAAGGACCGGCGTAACAGGCTTGGTCAACTCTAAGCCGGCAGAGAGAAACCTGTAATCCGAGCGGTCGCCAACCCCGGTGCCCCCATTGACGAAGTGATCGAACGCCCAGCTTCTTGCATTGCGAACCTGGACTACGGGGTTGTCCGCTCCCTGAGCTGTAGCGGGCGTGGGGCCGCCTGAAGACTGGGCGGCGGCAATCATCGTTCCTGCCATCAAGACAAACGCGAAAAGCCTTGCAATTCGTGCCAACGTTCTTCCCTCCACTGAATGTGATCTTCTGAATCGCTATAAAAAGGCCGCCACAACCGGGCGGCCCTGCATATGCCTTGCGGCATCCGCTTAGCCGGCCGCAGCTTCCATCTGATCGGCGTCCATGTCAAAGTTTGAATAGACATTCTGAGTGTCGTCGCAGTCTTCAAGAACCTCAAGAATGCGGATCATCTGATTGGCCTCTTTGCCTTCCAGCTTGGTGTAGGTGGAAGCAACCATGGTCACCTCGCTCATCACCGTGGGAATGCCGGCTGCCTTGACGGCTGCGGCGACTTTTTCGTAGTCGGCGGGTTCGGAGATGATTTCCCAGGTGTCGCCTTCGTCGTTCAGGTCTTCGCCGCCGTGCTCCAGCACGATGTCCATCAGCTGCTCTTCGGTGGCGGCGGACTTTTCGACTGCGATCAGGCCCTTTTTGTGGAACATGAAGCGTACCGAACCGGACTCACCAAGGTTGCCGCCGTTCTTCGAGAAAGCGTGGCGAATCTCACTGACCGCTCGGTTGCGGTTGTCGGTCAAAACATCTACCAGGATGGCCACTCCGCCCGGGCCGTAGCCCTCGAAGGTGATCTCCTCGTAATTGACCCCTTCCAACTCTCCGGTGCCGCGCTGGATAGCTCGCTTGATGTTCTCCTGCGGCATGTTTTCCGCTTTGGCCGCCAGGATGGCGGTGCGCAACCGGGGGTTGCCGTCAGGATCGCCGCCGCCGCCTTTGGCGGAGATGGTGATCTCTCGAATGAGGCGGGTGAATATCTTGCCGCGCTTGGCATCCAGCGCGCCCTTCTTGTGCTTGATTGTGGCCCATTTTGAGTGGCCGGACATGAGAACCTCAGAGATAGTAAGGATGGCGCGCAGGCACGCGCCTGACCTTGTGAGTATACCATCGGGACCGATGCACACCGCACGGCGCGTTATTCAACTGCCGGCTGCAACTCGGCCTTTCGGGTGACAATTACCAGCTTTGCCAGGGTCAGTTCGGAGCCGTTCCAGCCTTCCTTCACCGCATCGATATGGATCTCGCCCGCGTTCCTGGTGGACTGCACAATCAACTGCGCCAATCCATTGAAAAGAGAGCGTTTAGATTCCTTGTCGCTCTCCTGGCAGTTGGGATCACCGTTTCCCACGCCGAGCAGCGCACCCTCGCCGGCAACCTTGAAACCGATGAGGTTCGAGGCCGTCGGAACAGGCCGGTTATCCTTGTCTATCGCCTCGACGGTCACCATCGCCACGTCCTGGCCGTCAGCATTGAGTTCCATGCGGTCCGCGGTCAGCCGGATAGCCACGGCCGCCCCGGTGGTCTCGCGCTTCTCGGTAAGTACGACCTTGGCCTCCTTGCTGCCCCGCGCCTCGATCACGCCCGGCTCGTATTTGACCTTCCACTCCACGTGGCCCAGGTATGGAACCTTTTGACTTCCCAGACTCTTGCCGTTCACCAGGAGTTCCACCTGGTCCAGATTCGAGTGGACCCAGACGGGGATTTCGTCCCCCTCCCTGCCCTCGAAATTCCAATGCGGGAAAAGGTGCAGTACCGGCTCCTTTCCCCACCAGGCCTTGTAGTAATAAAAGGTGTCCTTGGGGAATCCGCACATGTCCACGATGCCGAATTGCGAGTTGATGGACGGCCATCCGTAGGGCGTGGGCTCGCCGCGATAGTCGAAGCCGGTCCAGGCAAAACCGCCCGCCTCCCACTCGCGCGTCGCGTAGAACTTCCACCACTCCTCGGCCGTCTCACCCCAGCGCGCCTTGGAGTCATAGGCATTGACGGTATTGCGCAGCGGGTCGGTCGTATAGGTACCGCGCGTGGAGAGGGCGCTGGAGGTCTCCGAGCCATAGATAGGCCGCTTGGGATTCTTTTTGTGAAATTCGTCGGGATATTGCAGCACGTAATTGAATCCGATAATATCGAGCGCGTCGCTGACGCCCTTATCATTGGGACCATTCACCGCCGCGGAAACCACGCGCGTGGGGTCGAGTTCATGGCAGCGCCGCACCATGGTTGCTGCAATCTTTGCTCCTTCTTCCGCCATGTCGCTCTGCAAATGCCACTCCTCGTTGCCGATCGACCACAAAATGATGGACGGCGAGTTGCGATAGCGCTTGACCATGGTTTCCAGTTGCGCCATGCCCTCGGGGCTGGAACTCATCTGCCGCGTCTCGCACATCATCATCATGCCCATGCGGTCGCAAGCCTCCACCCACTCTGGCGTTGGCATGTTATGCGAGGTGCGCACGGCGTTCGAACCCATCTCACGCAGCACGCCCAACCGAAAATACTGCAGACGGTCCGGTAATGCCGCGCCCACCCCAGCGTGGTCCTGGTGGTTACAGGTACCCTGAATCTTCAGTGGCTTGCCGTTGAGGAAGAAGCCCTTGTCCGCGTCGAAGACCGCCGTGCGCACGCCAAAGCTCACTCGTTCGGCATCGCGCGTCTTGCCGCCTGCCTCCACGGTCACAATGGCGGAGTAAAGTTTCGGCTCATCCACCGACCACAACACCGGGTTGGCCAGTTTGACGGTGTCGGTAAAGGTTGCTGTTCCATCCACCGGAATCGATTGCTCTGGCGCCTCTGCCGTAGCCATCGTCTTGCCAGCGTCGTCGATAATCCGCCAGCTAACTTTGGCGTTCTCCACCTGCTTGCCTTCGTTCTCCACCACCGTACCCAAGGTGAGATTGGCGTAGGTACTCAGAGCCCGAGATGAGGCGCTGGTTCCTAACACAGTCCGCACCGTGCTATCCCACTGGCCGAGGTGCAGTGCATCGGTCTTGGTCAGCCACACATGGCGGTAGATGCCGGCGCCCTCATAGAACCAGCCGTCACCGAAGCTGGCGTCCACGCGAACCACAATATAGTTCTTCGCGCCGTAGGCAAGGAAATCCGTCAGATCAAAGCGGAAGGGCGTATAGCCGTGGTCATTGCGGCCGATGAAGCAGCCGTTCACAAAAACCAGCACATCGCGGAAGGCGCCATCGAACTCGACCGCGATGCGCCGGCCCAGATCGGTGACTGGAATCTCGAACTCACGCCGGTACCAGCCCACGCTGGTCTCGGGGTAGCGGCGGCCAAGGGGTTTGAATCCATGCGAATTCAGCGCCTCGTCGCGCACAAAGGGCAGCTCGACGGCCCAGTCATGAGGCAGGTTCAGCGTGCGCCACTTCGAGTCGTCAAACCCGGCCTTTGCGAATTTGAAGTCGCCGGTCTTGGCAAAGTCGTCCTGCCCCAAGCCAAATCCGAAATCGCGGGCCGGGTCGGTGCCGTGGCCGAACTGAAACTTCCAGTCAAAGTCGAACAGCAGTCTCTGACGTGGTGCGATGGCTGACGAAGCCTCGGCCGTGACTGGTCCCGAAGCAGCGGCCAACTGCATCGCCGAGCGACCCCAGGCCGAGCGGGCCACTAGGGAAGAAACCGAGAGAGCCAGTCCAGATGAGAGCAGTTCTCGACGAGAGATAGCGGCCATGAAAAACCTCTTTTCCTTTGGAGTCACATTGTAGACAGCCGGAGAATACCGGGCGCCGTGCAAAAACAAATTCTAAACCCGGCGGCGCGGCCAGATAGACGGTTTTATTTTATGAAACTTCAAAGATGCATAGTATATTAACAACGGCTAGCTTGCGGGATCATCTCTGGGGAACTTTTCTCATCACGAGTGTGTGAAGCTGATACTATAGGGCATGAAATCAGGGGTTCTGGGCTATCCCGATTCCATCGGCAACCTCGACACTTCCTATACAATTGCCGAAACGGCGTGCCCCTTCTCCTTTCTCTAGTGTGGCTCCGAGGATCGGTCACAGTATGATTGATATTCATCATCATCTGCTCTACGGAATCGATGACGGCTCGCCCGACCTTGAGACCTCCCTGGACATGGCGCAGGAGTCAGCGGCTAACGGCGTAACCCACATCGTTTGCACACCGCATGCCTGCGAATACTATCCCTATCTAACCAATCTTATCGCAGAGCGTTACGCGGAGCTGCGCGAACTATTGAAAGGCCAGATGGAGTTGAGCCTTGCGTGCGACTTCCGGATGAACGCGGAGAATGTCGCGGAGGCAGCGGCTAATCCCTTGCGCTACTCCATCGATGGCAAAGGCTACTTGCTGATCGAATTTTCCAACTCCGCGATTCCGCCGAAGATGAACGACGCCATGCTCCTGCTGCAATCGACGGGGTACCGGCTGATCGTTACCCATCCGGAACGCTATCCGGCCGTACTGGGCAGACCGGAAATGCTGGCGGATTGGCTACGCATGGGTTGCATGGTCCAGGTCACCGCCGGCTCGCTGTATGGCCGCTTCGGCAAGATGGCGGAGGCCTTTTCCAACGAATTGTTACAGCGCAACTGGGTTCACTTTATCGCCAGCGACGCGCACAACATGGCCGGCCGTCCGCCGCATCTGAAGAAGGGTTACAACTATGTGGCTGACCGCGCCGGCGAAGAGACAGCGCGCCGGCTGTGCGAGACCAATCCGCGGGCTGCCGTCGAAGGAGCGCCATGGCCAGCGCAGCCTGAGCCAGCAGGGCTTTGGGATTACGTGTCGATGAAGTTCCACGCGAAGAAGTTTATCGGCTCGCCCCGGGAAAGCGAACTCTCAGGCCCCGAGGGCTATCTTCCCAGGGATGGCCGACGCGGCTTTTTCAAGACCCTCTTCGGGCGATAGAGGGAGTGATTGGAACCAGGAAATCCAGCCCCTATAGCCCCAGCCCGCCATCCACGGCCAGCACCTGGCCAGTGACAAAGTGCGGTCCTGTGGCAAAGAAGAGAACCGCCTGGGCCACGTCGTCCACGCTTCCATTACGCCGCATGGGCGTTTTAGCCGCAAAATGCGCGGACTGTCCTGAGTACTTTTCGTCCAGTTCGATCCATCCCGGCGCGACGCAGTTGACGCTGACCTCGGGGGCGAAGGACTTGGCCATGGCCTGGGTGAGCATATGCAGAGCGGCCTTGGAGGCGCAGTAGTGGGCATGGCCGGCCCAGGCTTTCATTCCTCCCAGAGAACCGATGTTGACGATACGGCCCTCCGCGGCGCGCAGTGCGGTGAGAGCCTCGCGCGCCACCAGGAAAGGGCCACGCGCATTGGTTTCGAAGACCGTATCCCACTGTTCCAGGGTGAGCGAGTCGAGAGACGCTGATTCAAAGACGGCGGCATTGTTGACCAGTAAGTCAAGCCGCCCAAAGCGGCCGACGACGGCGGCAACAGCCGAGCGCACCGAATCCTCAGAGCGAACATCGCAATCCACGGCCAAAGCACGGCGGCCAAGACGCTCGATCTCGCGGACGGTCTCGACGGCTTCAGCGTGAGAGGTGCGATAGGTGATGGCCACATGCGCGCCGGCCTCAGCCAGTGCAAGCGTAATGCCGCGACCAACGCGCCGCGCTCCGCCGGTAACCAGTGCCGATTTGCCGCCGAGGGGTTGGTTGCTCATGGCACCCTGCTTTGAGATGCAATCCTTATTTCGGCTGCGGCTGGCTTGGAGCAGGCTGCGCGTCCGGCTGGGCCGGGGGCTTGGCTGCATCCGGGCTCTTGCCGCCGTGGGTCGCCTCGGGGTGGTCCTTATATATGGAGTATTGCTCGCCGGGGCGCTTCATGCGGATGTCGATCGCGATATTGGTTTTGTCAATCTTGAAGTCGTCCCCATAGGTCTGGAAGCCCTTGGCTATAATCTGCAGCCGCACCGTGTCGCCAATAAGCAGCACATCGATGACGGCCTTGCCATCCTCATTGGTCTTCAGCTCCATGTTGCCCTTTTCCTTCTCACCCTGCACGGGATGAAAGATGACAGCGGCATGCTCGATGGGCTTGCCATTTATGTCACGCACCACGGTGACCTCAATGCGCGCGGTGGCCGGAGGCGCCTTGTACTTGCGGCCGCGATTGGAGTTGTTCTGCTGAGCGCCGGCGGTGAGCGAGGCGAGGGCCACGCCGAGCGCGGCTACGACGATACAGAGACGAAAAAAGGAATTGCGTAACATAGGCATCATTGTAAATGGTAACCGCCTCTGCGATGAAGCCTGGCTATGAAACATGTCCCAGGGCGCTGGCGAATGAAAGGAAGACCAGCGCGGCGGGAGAGTAGCCGCCGGGGTCCGGCTGGGTGAACTCGCCCGTTTGCGGGTCCACCTGCTGGCGAAACTCCCCGCGCCGCATGATGGCCTCGCACCAATGCCGCATCAGCACATTCAATTCCGCCTGCTTGCCGTAGTGCGCCATCCAGCGAGGCGCCCTCAAAGCGGTCAGCGCCTGTGAGGCTCCGCCCCAGGAGTTACGCGGAATAGGGCGAACAAATGTTGGGTCGTCCTGTGCAATGCTCGACAGCGGATACGGCGCCCAGAAGGCGCGTGGATTATGCAGTTGACGGGACCAGAGAGCTTCAAAGATTGCCCGGTCGCGCGCATGTGCGAGATCCAGAACATGCTCACCCAGAACCCGGCTGATCACATCCGAGCGCACCAGGATAAAGTTGCCCTGCGCATCGAGATCGTAGAAAGCGGCATCTTCCGGCGAATATAGCTTGTCGATAATCAACTGTCGGATGGACTCGGCGTCTTGATTCCAGCGATCCGCTTCTGCCTTCCTTCCCAGCGCGTTGGCCATCTTAGCTAGCGCAATGCGGCCGCCGTAAACGGTGGCGGAAAGGTCCGGGCAAAGCCGCGGCATGGAGGGCAGAGGCGGGCACTTACGCGCATCGGCATCGGGACAGCGATTGGGAATCCCCTTCCAGCGCGGGCTGTTGTCGTGACCGGTGTCGTAGGCGCAAAAGCCCTCCACCAAGCCCGTCTTGCGCGTGTCGCGATATTGCCGCAGCCACGCATCCCAGCGGCTGCACGCAGAGTACGCGGTCGCCAGGAAATCCTCATCTCCGGTGAGCTGGAAAAGCTCCCACGCCGTGGCGGCGATCGGCACCACCATCTGAATCTGCCCGTAACCGTTCTCCGTCATCTTGATGCTGGCGGGAAGTTGCCCGTCAGGCCGCTGCAGGTCGAAGAAGGCCATGTGGTTGTTGCGGGCAACCTCCAGGGGCATCACACGCGTCTGGCCTGCGGGAACATAATTGGCCAGAGTGGCGTAGACCAGCCCTTCATGCGGTCCGCACTCCTGCCAGATGCCCTGGTAGGTGCTGCCCTCGAAGAGCAGTGGACGCGCGTATCCCGGCACGGTGCGGAGATTTCCCGCCAGCACCGCCAGAGCTGCATCCCAGATGCTCTTCCAGGGGAGCTTCCTCGCCGGATCATTCGCCGCCGGCCCCTGCGCCATGGCTTGCAGGACGGGCGAGACCAGCACCGCTCCGGCCGTACAAACTGCATTAGTCAGAAATTTTCTTCGGCTTTCGGCTGATTTCTCAGACTGCGCCATGAAACACCTCTATCCAGCAAAGAGCCCTGATGCAGGCTCCTTGCGGCCAGAGTATCAAATTGCCTCTTCCTTTGAACATGCAGAGCCTGTTAATGCCTGGACCTTCACCGCATGAGCCTCTTGCAAAATAACCAAGAAACCGGCATTACATATTCAGGCACCCCTTTGGGGCTTTGGTTTGTTCCGACGGCAAAGCCAGTGCTGTACGGCCCCTACCCCCACCCGTATTTTGGACGCAAATTCCTTGTTTTCTTGAGGTTAGAAGCATGGTGTCGCTGTATAATCGTCAAAACAAAGGAGTTATTTGCAAAATCGTCCAGGATAAGGAGTTAACGGAACATTTGGAGGACGATTGGAGAAAATGCACCTGAGAATTATTGTGCGACGAAATGCCGAAATTATCTGCAAACATCTGTGCCTCTTGCAAACCCTGACACTACTTGCTCTCCTCTTTGAATTTTGCAAGTAGCTCTGCCTATCTATAGATTGGTAAATTATTATCACACTTTATGAGCGAATTGCACTCACATTGTTCAAAACTGCACTTGACAAAATATGCGCACCTTGATTATTGTTAGCAATTGGAAGGCGAGAGTGCTAGCACACCGCTGGTGAAACTGCTCGCATGGTTCGCCGTTCCTGCTTTTAAGGCGTAACCATTTCATTCCAAAGAGTTTTTCTAATCCCACCAAACCCCGCGGCGGGGTTCAACCCTGTCCGCGTGTGAAGGAGAAGCGAAGCAATGGCATCAACATCCGCAGCGACGACGTTTACCCCGCTTCATGATCGCATCCTCGTCCGCCGTCTGGAAGAGGGCGAAACCATTCGCGGGGGCATCATCATCCCCGACAGTGCCAAGGAAAAGCCCCAGGAGGGAGAAGTAATCTCCGTAGGCAAAGGCAAATCCAACGACGAAGGCAAGGTCTTCCCTCTGGACGTGAAGGCGGGCGACAAGATCCTCTTTGGCAAGTACTCCGGCACTGAGATCAAACTCGACGGCCAGGAGTTTCTGATTATGCGCGAAGAAGAAGTCCTGGGCATTGTGAAGAAGTAATAGCTGACAGCAGACAAGTTTCAACAATAACTGTTAGCTGACAGCTGATTGCTGACGGCTGACAACTGAATGAGGAGAGATACAGAAATGGCAAAGCAGATATTGCACGGTGAGGAATCCCGTCAGGCGATCTTGCGCGGCGTCAACACGCTGGCGGACGCCGTGAAGGCGACGCTCGGGCCCAAGGGCCGGAACGTGGTCATTGAGAAGAAGTTCGGATCGCCGACCATCACCAAGGACGGCGTAACTGTGGCCAAGGAAATCGAGCTGAAGGATCCGATGGAGAATGTCGGCGCGCAGCTGGTGAAGGAAGTTGCCTCAAAAACATCCGATGTGGCCGGCGACGGCACCACAACGGCAACGGTTCTGGCGCAGTCGATCTTCCGCGAGGGCGTGAAGACGGTTGCCGCCGGTGCCAACCCGATGGCGCTACGCCGCGGCATCGAAAAGGCCGTGTCCGCAATCATCGGCACACGCGATAAAGAAGGAAAATGGATTGAAACCGGCGCACTTGGCAAGCTTTCCAAGCCTGTGAATGAGGGTTCCGTAGCCCAGGTGGGCGCGATCTCGGCCAATGGCGACCAGGAGATCGGCGACATCATTGCCGAAGCAGTCAAGGTTGTAGGCAAAGATGGCGTCATCACCATCGAAGAGTCAAAGACCATGCACACCGGCCTGGAAACGGTCGATGGAATGCAATTTGACCGTGGCTATCTAAGCCCATACTTCGTCACCGACGCCGAGCGGTTGGAAGTGATCCTGGAAGAGCCCTACATTCTGATCTACGAGAAGAAGATCAGCGCTATGAAGGACTTGCTGCCCTTGCTGGAGCAGGTGGCGCGCGGCGGCAAGCCGCTTTTGATCATTGCCGAGGACGTTGAAGGTGAAGCTCTGGCCACACTCGTAGTGAACAAACTTCGGGGCACGCTAAACGTGGCCGCGGTGAAGGCGCCGGGCTTTGGCGACCGCCGCAAGGCGATCCTGGGCGACATTGCCATTCTGACCGGCGGCAAGGCCATCACCGAGGATCTGGGCATCAAGCTGGAAGGCGTGAAGCTGGAGGATCTGGGCAAGGCTAAGAGGATCACCATCGACAAGGACAACACGACGATTGTGGACGGCGGCGGCAAGCCGTCTGAAATCGAAGGCCGGGTTAAGGAGATCCGCGCGCAGATCGAGAAGACCACCTCCGACTACGACAAGGAGAAGCTTCAGGAGCGGCTGGCCAAGCTGGTCGGCGGCGTGGCCATAATCAAGGTGGGCGCGGCCACCGAGACCGAGCTGAAGGAGAAGAAGGCTCGCGTTGAGGATGCGCTGCACGCTACCCGCGCGGCAGTCGAGGAAGGCATCGTCCCCGGCGGCGGCGTGGCTCTGTTGCGCGTCATTCCGTCGGTCGACGAACTCATCAAGAAGCTCGAAGGTGACGAGAAGATCGGCGCCCAGATCGTCCGCCGCTCACTGGAAGAGCCCATGCGCCAGATTGTATTCAATGCCGGCGAAGAGGGCGCGGTCGTCGTGGCCAAGGTGCTGGAATCCAAGGACCTGCACTTCGGCTACAACGCTCTTACCAACGTCTTCGAGGACCTGGTCAAGGCCGGTGTTATCGACCCCACCAAGGTGACGAGGACGGCGTTGCAGAATGCCGCCTCCATCGCAGGCTTACTGCTCACCACCGAAGCACTGGTTGTCGAAATTCCGGAGCCGAAGCCCGCTCCGGGCGGCGGCGGCCACGGCGGCGGCATGGACGGCATGTATTGATCAACCTCGTACACCCACATCTCCGTGCGCAAAGAGCGCGCTCGTAGATATGGGGCACACGTGCAGAACGCAAAGGCCTCCAGCTACGGCTGGAGGCCTTTGCGTTTGCTCATTGATTTCTTGAAGCGGCAATTCTCTCACGGGCAGCAGCCTATCGCCTTACCGCAAATCAAATGAATCGGCGGCAAGGCAAAAAGCCGTACGCGTTTCTAAGAGGCCAGTGCGATCACATTCGCTGAGGCGATGGATTCCGCGGTGGGAGCGGGCTGCGGCCGCATAGAACGCAACCAGCCGGCAGAGAGCCATGAGCGCGGAATTGAGAACTCAGACCAGCCGCAATCAAGGCACACCAAGACATCGGGCGACGGAGTCATGGGGGGGTGGCTCAGGGTGCGATGACAATTACGGTAAAGACGAATCTCGGCAGGAATGACTGTCAAGGAGGCAGACTGGCATTTCGGGCAATTCATAGGGTACCTCTGAATCAAAAGACATCAGAAAATGCAAATAAACAACCTGAGGAGAAATTCACTTTAATCTTTTTTGACATAGTTTTTCAACAACAAATATGAAAAAAAGGATCACAAAACTCTATTATCTGCAATATTTTGAAAAATAGCTTTGATTATATCGAATACATTTTAAGCGGTATTTGGATGGTTTACCTCTTCATTAGCCTACCTTGCAACTCGAGTACGGTTGAAACTCCTCATTCTGTGGAGATCGTACTCGCCTTATTCATCCATGGAAATGCGTGGCTAAAAAAACGCGGCGGCCGAAGCCGCCGCGTTGATTAGGGATCCTGCCGCATTAGAAATTGATGCGGATTGCGAATTCAAGTTCACGAGGTGTGAACAGGAAGCCCTGACTGTTCGTGTTGGTAATTAGTCCATAGCTGGGCTGATAGGTCGCGTAGTTGGTGCTTCCACTCGTCGACAGCACGTAGGCGGTGGTGTTCATGGAAGTAACGTTTTGATGGTTGGCAATGTTGAAGGCGTTAAACATGAGTTGCAGGTTGCGACCGTTGCCGAAGGAGATCTGCTTCTGGAGTCGAGCGTCGTCCACCTCGCCGTGCGGACGCCTCTTGGTGTTGGGCCCGATCATGGGAATCAGCGTGGAGCCGGAGGCGCCATTCCAGTAGCTTCCAATCGCAGCACTAATGTACGTGCTGACGCCGACTGTATAGGGCAGGCCGTTCTGGAACTGGAAGCTGTCGTTCAGGCTCCAGTCGTTGGTCAGGTACTTCACGAAATTGGTTGTCTTGAGGTTCGGGAAGTTATAGAGCGCATAAGCCACGGCCCTGTTGGGAACGTTGTAGGCTGAATCGCCGTAGTTGATGCGCGGATTGGAGTAGGGGTCGTACCAGTTGTTTCCAAAGTTGGTGGTGTTGGCTTGCTGGGCATAGTCCAGAGCGTGCGACCAAGTGTAGTTGACGTCGAACTGAATGCTGTGCAGCGAGCGATTGAGTATCTCGAGCACCATGGCATTGTAGTTCGAGTTAACATTGCTGATCAGCTCGTCAATGCCCTGGAAGTTTGCCGCATTGGCGCCGAAGAGGGCTGTGTTGCCGTAGGCGGTGTAGGTGGGAACCGAGTAGGTCGATAAATTCGGCAGCGGGCCCAGTCCGGAGGAATCTGAAATGGTAATCGTCTCGGGGGTAGTGGTCGGCAATAGGTTGAGGTTGAGACTATTGGGCAGTTCGCGTCCCAAGGCACCAAGGTAGCTTCCCTGGATGTAGGTGCCATGGCCGAGGCTGTGCTGCACCATAATGTCGAACTCCTGCACCGCAGGTGGGCGCAGATTGGAAGCCATGAAGTACGAGGTTGGCTTGGCGCAGGTGGATGGGGTTGACAGGCAACTTCCCTGTAAGACAGACGGGAACTGTGGACCGACGACGGTGGTGTTCTTGTAGGTTGAAGTGTATTGCCCGTTCAAGCTGCCGGTGTTCAGCTCCACGTTGAGCAGGGTTCCGTTGGTGAGACGGCCGTAATACATGCCATAGCCGCCGCGCACAACGGTAGTGCCCTTCCCATTGACGTCGTAGGAGAACCCGATGCGAGGACCGAAGTTCATCTTGTATTCGGGCTTGTTGGTGAGGCCGGGATAGGCGTAAAAGTAGGGGCCGCTGGTGGAGTTGACCGTGGTGAGAGCAGGACTGGGCGCAGGCAGAGCCTCGTAATCCCAGCGCAGGCCGAGTTCCAAAGTCAAGCGCGGAGTAACCTTCCAGTTATCCTGGGCAAAGAGGCCGGTGTCCATGGTGGCAATTTCAAATATCGGCTGATTTCCAAATCCCTGAACGAAGGACGAGTAGCAGGGATAGGTTCCAGCGGTGCCGGTCGAGACATAAGCGGCTGAAGCACTCAGGTTGCAGCCGGTCCCAGTTGTTGAAATGTTTTTCCCCTCGTTGAGCACATCATTGATGTAGTTGCCGAGGTAGGTGTAGGTGATGTAGCCGTTGCTCTCGTAGAGATTGTTCAGAATATCGTCATTGTGAACAGCGTCTACGCCGAACTTTAAGCTGTGATTGCCTTTGTTCCAGTAAAGAACGTCGCCCACCTGCCACTTCTTCTCATCGGGAAGAGCCTTGCGATAGGAGTAGTAGGGCGAACCGAGGGCAAAGCCGCCGATCGACGATCCCGTCAGGATTACCTCCGGCACATTTCCGCCGGCTGTCAGGAAGCTGTTGGTGTAGGAGGTATAGGGCTGCTGACTTTCGTCATTCAGCTCGCGGCTGTACTGGAAGAGCAGCTCATTGCCGATATTCGCGGAGATGAGGCTGGTGAGCTTGGCCACGCCATACTGCAGGTGGACGTAGTCATTGCCCTGCGTGTCGCGCGCATAGCTGTCCGTGGAGGCGGTCTGCACGCCTCCGGGCGAATCCCAGTTGAGGCGATGATACAGCAGGCTCAGATGCTCTTTGGAGTTGATCTGATAGTCCAGCTTTGGAGTATTGATCTCCTGGAAGCCGGTGCGTCCCACCGGGCCGATGTCCCCGGCCAGGGCTGTGACCTGGTTAGTCCAGTCGGTGACGGCCGTAGCGTAACTGATCTGCTGCCGAGCAGCCAATGCGCATGCATTGGTGTCGAGGGTGTCGGCTGCTATAACGCCTGTCCCCAGAGTAAGTTGGCCTGTAGTCGCGTTGCAGGTTTCTCCCGTGTTCAACGTTGTTGCCGGCAAGTTGTAGAAGGTCGCCGGCGTATTAGGAACCCCGACTACGGGGAAGACGCGGGAATGTTGATCGTAGGTATAGATCCAGAAGAGCTTGTCCTTGATCAGCGCCCCGCCTGCCGTGAAGCCATAGATCTTGCGCAAATCCTCAGGCTTGATAAACGAAGAGACATAGGAATTTGTAGCGGAACTGTACTGCGTAATCTTGGAATAATTGTTGTAGGCTGCCCACTTGCTCTCGCGATCCCAGAAATAGGCCTGGCCGCGAATATGGTTGGTGCCGCTATTGGTGACGGAGGTGATGACGCCGCCGGCGGCGCGGCCGTACTCAGCCGAGTATACGCCGGTGTTGACGGCAAACTCGCGAACCGCGGCTGCCGTGGTTGAATAAGCTTCACGGGTGCGCCCGCGCTCTTCGGCGTAATAAGCCTGGTTGTCGTCGGCGCCGTCGATCTCAACGTTGTTGAGAATGGGGCTGATTCCGCGAACAGAGACGAGACCGAAGCCGCTGCTGTCCGATACGACGCCCGGGGTGGTCATAGCCAAGCTGGACCAGCGGCGGTTGTTGATGGGGACTTCCTGAAGCGCTCTCAGGTTGAGCGAGGCGCTGAAGTCGGGTGACTCAAGGTTCAGAACCGGCGCCGTTTCGATGACCTCAACAGAGGTCGTTGACGCGCCAATCGTCAGGCGTGGCGAAACGTCTGTCGGCTGGCCGACCTGAACAATGACGTTTTCGGCGCGAGTGGTGGCAAAGCCGGAAGCTACAAAGGTCACCCGATAGGTGCCGGGCTCCAGCAATGGAGCCTTATAAAAGCCGCTGGCATCGGAAGTGAGCTTGATTTCGGCGTTGGTCCCCATGTTGTGAATGGTGATAACGGCGCCGGGAACAACGGCTCCAGCGGGATCAAGAACTGATCCGGAAATGGCGCCTTGGGTGGAAGTCTGCGCGTTCAGGACAACTGTGCCCAAACACACGGCCAGAGTGAGGATCATCAGGCAAATAACGCTCTGACGGAATCGATTCATGGTCATGATGGCTCTCCAAAATGCTGCTGGTGTTAAGAATGCGCTGGGTTGGTGATCGGCAGCGCCCCTTTGTGAACGACAAGCGCAACGCGTAACGCGTTGTGCAAAAGGAATTTCTTGCACCTTTGGTCCTCTGGTCTCTCGCCGGTGCTTTAGCCGCTCCATGGGGCGCCGTAGACTCAAGCTTCCCCACGAAAATGAATATACTAAGCCATAATTAAGGCATTGTAAATGCTTGAAATCCATCTGTTTCAGGGTGCCTGCGGCCTGGGTAGAAGCCATGCAAAGTCTTCTCCCATAAGCAGTTAGGGTGTCATCACAGCCCCGAGATCGATCTAAACACTCTTTTCTCATGCCCTCTCACGGGTTTTGTCTTCAACAAATGACACTGATTCTCACGACAGTGTACATCTGTCTATTGGCCACCACAATGAACTTTCCGGCGCCCCTTTCCCTTCGGGCGTCCGCCTATTTCCCTCCGATGGCCACCAGTTGCTTTAACTGCGGCCAGCAACCAAGTTGCCCCTGGTCTCAGCGTTGACGGAATTCCCGCTCTACCGACACGATTAATTCGTGGCGACAATGCTTACTTTCCGAAAGGGAGCACAGTATACCCCCCTGCCATCCAGAGGAGCAATGGTGGAAAACACGTCCGAAATTAGGCCGGAGTAGCACAATCCCGTCATGCAAATCGAACCCTCAATGGTTGCCTGCCCTGGTCCACTCGATGCGCAGGCCAGCGCGGTAGTTAAAGGGCAGACTGGGATAGCCGATGGGGGCGATGTGCCGGTTGCTGGTCAGGTTTTCCGCCTGGCCAAAGACGCCCAGCCAGGGGAGCAGCTTGTAGCTGGCGCCGAGGTCCAGCTTGGCATAGCCGAAGTCCAGATTGCGGTTGGGTAGGATCAGAGAGTTCCCCTGATTCACGTCTTCGTAACCGAGAAAGGTTGAGTCGTCGCTGCGGCTGGAAAACGCCGAGGTGAATACGCCAGTGAGCTTCTTTCCCGCATAGCTGGCCGTGAAGAATCCCGTGTGAGGCGGACGCCGGAAGGGCCGCGCGCCCTTGAGTGGCGAGTAGATGCCCACGGGAATGCCGTCGAAGGTGGGCGCATAGCCGCCGAGCAGCGCCGCATTGTCGCTGGAGAATGAGCGCTGCACCACCGAATCCAGGTAAGTGTAGCCGCCGCGGAAGAAGATATTCTTGCCGACGCCGCTCTCGAGGGTGGTTTCCACGCCCTGTGAGCGAAAGGCAAGCGAGTTGAGGTCCAGCGAGTAGGCGTTCTCGCTCTGTAGCGTGGCCTCAAGAGCTTGCTGCTGTTGAGTAGTCAGGTTGGGCAGCAATGCGGGGACCAATCCCGCGCCGACTCCCTCGATGGCCCGGCCAAATTCGTTATGGAAATAGGTTGCGCGGAAGAAGATGCGCTGGCTCCAGAAAGCCTGCTCGCCTCCGCCCTCCCAGGTTCGGGTGGTAGGCCCTTCGATGGGTGAGATGTGCAACTGCTGGATCATCGCCTGGCCGCCGTTCTGCTCCAGAACGTCGTAGAGCGAGCCGATTTCATCGGTCAGTTTGGGTTCGCGGATGCCTTGCGAGAAGCTGGCATATAGGCGTGTTCCGCTGAATACGCCCTTCCGCGGACGCAGCGCATAGAAGCTCAGACCGGCGTGAGGCGAGATGCCTTTGCCAATCAGTTGATAGTGCTCAATGGCCGCACCCAGCGTATAGAACAGACGGTTCTTGAAATCGCCATGCGCGCCAAAGATGTAGTCGTAGTTGGTGCGATTGATTGCGTCGTCGATTGCGTAGACGGGCTCGCGCTCGGCGGCGCGCTCATTCTCATAGTGAAAACCGGCCAGCAGAATCAGATGCGGCGTCAGGCGGTAGTCTCCCTGGTAAAGAAACTGATCGCGGTTATTGACAAGGTCCAAACGATTTGGATAGACGCTGCCATTGGCCACGCTGTAATTCATCAATGCGGGTCCTGTTGCGCTGTAGCCGTTAGCGCCCTGGATGGTGATCGGAAGGCCATAATAATTGCCGCCGGTGTAGGTGTCGGAGGCACCGTCGCATCCTAAATTGTTAACGGGAATGCAGATTCCCGCCGGGTACCACTGCTGAGACTGCTCGCGCTTGCGCGTCAGGCCGTACTGGAAGCGATTGTGGAAGTCGGGCGTGGTCTGGTTCTCTACCGTGGCTCCGGCATACAGATTCTGATCGCCCTCTTTGCGGTCGTCACTGATGTGATAGAAGTCCCAGGTACTGGGAACGCCGGTGGCATCGACGCCATAGTGCACTGTGGCGCGAATCTGCGTGTTCCCGCTGGGCTGCCAGCCAAGATTGGCCGCTGATGTGGCCACGTGGTACTCGTCCATGGGCAGATTGTTGGCCGTCTGCAGCCAACTGAAGGCACCCAGGTAATCAAACTTGTTGTGCGCGCCGGCTACCTCCAACTCTTCGCGCGAGGTGGAAAGGTTGCCGGCATCGCCCTGAAAGAGGATAGATGGATAGCTGGTGGTGCCGCGCGGAGTGGTGAGGCTGACCACGCCGCTGGCCGCGTCTGCGCCGTAAAGACTGGAGTCGGGACCGCGATAAACCTCTGCGCGTTCCACAGCGGTGGTTGAGAGCGGACCAAAGTCGAATTGCCCGCCGAGATCGCCTACGCTCACTCCGTCGAGCAGAATCTTGTTGGAGTCCGAGTCGCCGCCACGGACAAACAGCGAGGTCTCCGCGCCAAGCTGGCCCGTTTGTATCACGACTGTTCCCGGCATTAGTCGCAAAGCGCTGGTCAGGTCGCCGCGTAGAGCCAGATCAAGCGGTCCAAGCACGCTGGTGGTCTCGCTGGTCTGTGGCTGCGGCGTTGGTGTTCCGGTAGGCGTGACCACGATGGACTCACGCACCCACTCCGGTTCGAGCACAATATTGCGCTCAATCGAATCGAGCCGTCCGGCGTAAAAACCGGGCGTCTCTAACTGACGGAAACTTTTTGCTGAAACCAGCAGGAAGAAGCGACCCTCGACGCCGGTGATCATCTGAAAACTGCCGTCAGCTGTGGAGACGGCAGCTCCGACGGCCTTGCCACCGCTGAGCAGAACCACGTTGGCGCCGGTGACTTTGGCGCCAGTGGCGTCCGTAACCACGCCGCGAATGGAAGCGGCCGTACATAGAGCGGCACTGACAGTCAGCAGATGCAGGGCGAATGCACCGGGCAGCGCGCGCGACAGGAACCAGCGAGAGAATGTTTGCGTTGAAACAGGCATGAAGACTCCTTCGTTCCCCTCGGAACGCAAGTGGGTTGAGGGCGCGAGGACCGGTCTCCTGACTTGCGCTCTTCCAGCCACCTTCCCACAGGCGCGCCCCGAAAGGCTCGCCATGCAGTGGTTCAAGAGGGCTTCCGCGACGTGCGGCTAGACCCTGGCTGGTTCCCTGCCCTGGCTAATAGAACAAGCCGTTGGGCCGGGGCGCTCACAGTTGCGGGGCAGTGGCGGAGTTTCACCGCCTTCCCGAGCATCCTGGCGATTGCCGTGGTAGATTGCGCTGCCGTTTGCATGGCAGCCGATACGGCACAGAACAGATTTCCATGCCATCAACTTTTATAGACGGGAAGGACCGCGAAGTCAAAATGGGCGGAGCAAAGAAGTTTGCCGGATCACAAAAAAGCTTTATCGGGCTGCAAACAGCAAAGAATGGTGACCCCGGGAAGACTCGAACTTCCGACACGCAGTTTAGGAAACTGCTGCTCTATCCACCTGAGCTACGGGGCCTCATTTATACTCAACAACTTGCAAGCAGTGCTGCAATGTCCAGGTCACTTTAGGGCACAGTTGTGTTGATCTTGCACTATTCCTGACGGAATAGGACAGGAGAGCACGGGATGAAATTGACCAAGGCACGATACCAACAGGGTAGCATTTCCAAGGAGCTGCGGGCGAGCGGCGGCTTCGTCTGGAAGGTACGCTTCAGTGAGCACAAACAAGGCAAGCGTCACCAGAAGGCGCTCATCTTCGACGGTGTCAAATATCCGACCGAGCGTGATGTGCGGGCAGCGCTTGAGCCCACAGTGTCCCGCGTCAACGCCGGCACTGACCGGTCACGGGTCGAGTCGCTCTTCGGGGCCCTCATCGTGCTATATCGAGAGAAGCACCTGCCAGGTTTGGAACATTCCACGAGGGAGACCAACAAATACCTCATGGACTCCTACATCGAGCCCAAGTGGTGGAAGACAGGCATCCTGGATGTGAAACCTTTGGCCGTGATGGAGTGGTTGCAGGAACTGGGCCTAGCAGCGTCGACAAAGGCCAACATTCGGTCTGTCATGAGCCAGTGTTTCGAGCTGGCGGCACTGCACGAATACATTCCGAGCATGCAGCGTAACCCACTCGCGCAAGTTCTCGTCTGCGACAGTCTGTAGGTCTTGAAGATTGGCAGGTGTGATGGCCGGTGAGCAAACAGGTGAGCAAACAGGTGAGTGGCGGCAGCGGCGCCGGCCTCCGGCGCTGGCGCGCGAGGGGTTTTGGGGCAGGCAGGACGGAAACACCTGGTACTCACGTGAGTATGGAGCCACATCGGCCAGGATAGCCATCTTGT
>Ga0224558_1000043_pt1 | contig 143652 bp, 126 predicted proteins | sample 714S32024metaG_FD_180682 | JGI IMG/M metagenome (GOLD analysis project Ga0224558, IMG submission 180682) | Peat soil microbial communities from Stordalen Mire, Sweden - 717 S3 20-24 | ecosystem: Environmental > Terrestrial > Soil > Wetlands > Peat | place: Sweden: Norrbotten County, Stordalen... | reverse complement strand
GACCGTCTCCCAATTGTTGGGCAAGATGTTGGGTATGAGGGTATCTAGAGGGTGTGACGAGGACAAAAACCGCCTCTGACCTGGTGGGCCGTGCGAGTCTCGATCTCGCCACCTTGGGATTAAAAGTCCCCTGCTCTACCGGATGAGCTAACGGCCCGCCGAGGAGCGTATCGGCTCTGGCCGCGACGATCGGAGTATCGATACTGTCGGGAGGGCGTCCCTTCCCCCAGCCGACGGCAAGGAGTGCCCCGCCGTGTGCGTGCTCGACAATCCAGTGTGGTCGGCCCTCACCGGACCACAGCGCGCACTCGGCACGGCCACGTCCCTGGCTGCCCGGTTCCGTCCCGAGGTCTCGCCCTTTGGTGGGTTTGCCGACGCCCCGACCCCGGCGCACTGGGACGACCTGGCCGAGCTGGCCGGTCCGGGCCGCGTCGTGGGGCTGGTCGGATCCGGTGACGGCATGGAGCCGCCACCGCCCGGTTGGGCAATCACAAGGGAGATCACCGGCGTCCAGATGGTGGGGACCCGGGTCGGTCCTGAACCGACTCGGTCCGGTCCGGCAGGTTCCCTCAAGGCCGACCGGCCGACGGACGCCCCGATGAGCCTCGGAGACGACGATGTCCCCGACATGCTCGCCCTGGTGGCGGAGACCCAACCTGGACCGTTCCTTGCCCGCACCGTCGAGTTCGGCGGCTACCTCGGGATCCGCCGCGAGGGGCGACTGGTGGCCATGGCCGGCGAGCGCCTCCGCCCACAGGGTTATGCGGAGATCAGCGCAGTGGCCACTGATCTGGGCCATCGCCGGCAGGGGTTGGCCGACCTGCTGATCCGGGCGGTGGCCGCCGGCATCGCCAGTCGCGGCGAGGTCCCGTTCCTCCATGCCTCGTCCACCAACACCGGCGCCATCCGCCTCTACGAGGCGATGGGATTCACGCTGCGGCGGAGGGTGACTTTCCTGGTGGTCGCGACCCCCGGCCGCGGATAGGCGCACACCGGCGATCCTCCCGTTCGCCGTTCGCCGTTCGCCGTTCGCCGGGCGACGTCACGTCAGCCGGCGCTACCCCGGTTCGGCGAGATCACCACGGCAGACGGCTGGTTGCCGACGGTCACCCGCCCGATCACCGAGCCGCTGACCAGGTTGACGTGCACCAGCGTGCCGTCTACCCCGCACACCCATGCGGTCGCTCCCCCCGGGGCGATGGAGAGGGCCTCGGCGATCGTCCCGACGGGGATCGGTGCCCGCGGCTGGTGCGTCTGCAGATCGATCGGGGTGATGCTGGCCCCCCCGCTCACGTAGGCGGTGCTCGACAACGGGAGGCCGGCGATGCCGGTCGGATTGCTTCCGACAGCGATCGCCGGTTCCGGCGTCATGGTCGCGAGGTTGATGGGCAGCACCACACTGGTCTGGAAGTCGGCCACCAGCGCAGTGGTGCCGTCGGGCGTGATGAAGAGCGCCTCGGGCTCTGCACCGGCCGACGCGGGTGAGCCCGCGACCAGGGTCGACAGGTCGATGGGGGACACGCTCCCGTCCTGGTAGTTGGCCACCAGTGCCAGGTTGCCCGCGGGTGCGACGGCGATGGCCACCGGTTGCCTGCCCACCGCAAGTGGGCGCCCGGGGCGCAGCGACGGGAGCGCGACCGGTGTCACGGTGTTGTCCCCGAAGTTGGCCACCAGCGCCAGTGCGCCGTTCGGCGTGACGGCCACGGCATCCGGTTCGAGTCCCACGGTGGTCTGTTTCACCACCTTGCCCGAGGCGACGTCGATCTCGCTCAGGGTGTTGTCGCCCCGGTTGGCCACCAACACGTCGTTCCCGTCCGGGGTGACGGCCAGGGCAGCCGGCAGGGTGCCGGTGACGATCGGCTTCTGCACGGTGGACGTCACGGTGTCGACCACGGCCACCGTGTTCCCCGGATTGGCCACGCTGGCCCCGGTGGCCACGTAGGCGGTGGGAGTCGACGGCGTCGCCGCCGGAGAACCGGAGGTGCAACCGGCCGCCATGGCCACCGCGCCGGTGACAACCAGGGCCGCCAGGACGCGGTGGAGCCCGCCTCCCTCGGCCGTGCTCCGACCGGGAACCCGATGCGAGGTCGACGGGGTGGGTTCCATGGTCGTCGCCACGGGGTTCGCCACTGATCTGGTCGGAGGGCGCCGGAGCATCGGCTGATCGTAGGTCGCCCCCGCCCCCGCCCCCGCCCTGGCCGCGTGGTCTTCACCCTCCCCTCGAGTAGGCGGCACCCCTACGGGGGAGCGACCCTCTCTGGGAGTACGCTCCCTCCCATGGAGACCGAGTGGGCCACCGATGATCAGGTGGGTGTGGTGGATGGGGGGTGGTCGGGTCCGGACGCCGCCGGCCGACCGGACCCGACGGCAGTCGAGGACCGCCGAGTTGCCGTCCACTTCGGCCCGCCGGCGCACGGCGAGCCCGAGGGGCCCGAGGCACTCGTCGACGCCGTCGACCGGCTGCTCGACGAAGTGGAACGGGCCCTGTCCGGGCTGGACGACGGAACCTATGGCCGATGCGGGGCATGCGGAGCGGCCATCGAGGACTCCCGGCTGGCCGAGGAACCCATGACGCAGGCCTGTGCCGCTTGCGCGTCGCGGGAAGGCGACTGAACGAGCGGCCGAGTTACTTCTTGGTCTCCCAGAAGATCGCGTCGATCTCCGCGATCTGGGCCAGCAGCCGGTCCGCGACCGCGACGTCATTGGCCTTCTTGGACTCGCCCGCCGTCTTGGTGGCCTTCCAGAAGAGGTCGTGCAGCTGCGGGAACTTCTCGAGGTGCTCCGGCTTGAAGTAGTCGGTCCACAGCACCCACAGGTGATGCTTGACCAGTTCGGCCCGCTCCTCCTTGATGATGGTGGCCCGGATCTTGAAGGTCTCGTCGTCAGAGGCGTTGAACTTCTCGATGGTGCCCTTGACCGACTCCGCCTCGATGCGCGCCTGAGCTGGGTCGTAGACACCACAGGGAAGGTCACAGTGGGCGTGTGCCACCTGGGGTGGGGACAGCCGGTCGGCGATGGCGAGCAGGTGGTCTGCGATATGCATGAACAAGGCTCCTTTGCTTCGGTAGAGGACGAAGGTCATCTGGTACAGACTGGGACATGTTGCAACTCCCGGCCACCTTACCCAGGTTCGTGGACGGCCGAACCAGGAGGTCGGCGCGGCGCCCCGGCCGATCCCGCCGGACCGCCGACCCCTCCCGCCCCGGCCGGGCCACCGGCCCCGGCTGCGGGGCGGCGCCCGCCCGCCTCCTGGTTGCCGGGGCGGCACTGGCCCTGGCCTCGGTCGCTGTCCGCCGGTCGGTCCACCGGGTGGTGGTGTCCGGGACCTCGATGGCGCCTGCGTTGCAACCGGGTGACCGGTTGGTGGTGGTGAGCGTTCCCTGGGTCCGGCAGCCGTGGCCCAGGCCCGGCGACGTCGTCGCCGTGCGCGATCCCAGGCAGGCTTCGCGCCTCCTGGTCAAGAGAGTGGCCTCGGTCCGGCCCGATGCCGGCACCCTCGAGGTGGCGGGCGATGCCCGCGAGCACAGCACCGACAGCCGGGCATTCGGCCCGGTGCCCCGGGGCTCCATCGTGGGCCGGGCGGTCTACCGGTACGCCCCCGCAGGCCGCAGCGGCCGTGGCCCGTGGCCGGAGGAGTACCATCGGGCGTGATGCAGAGCCACCGGGACGACCTCAGCCGCCTTCTGACCGATACCTATCTCGATGGAATCGAGGCCAGGTCGCTGAGCGACATCCGGGCCATGCGCACCGAGTGCCAGCAGGCCGAGGTGGCACTCTCCTACCTCCGTCGGCTGATCCAGGGACGGCTCGACATCGTCCACGCCTATCTCGACCGTCCGGGGGACGGTGCCTCTTCGGACCTGGCGTCCCTGGTGAACGACCTGCCGGCCATCCTCTCCTCGGGCCCCGGTCGCCCGGCAGGCCCCGGCAGGCTCCCCATGCTGCTCGCCCCCGACACCGAGGAGTCGGATCTCACCGCTGAGCTCGATGCCGTGCTCGACGCCGACCAGATAGGCCGGCTGGCCGATCTGGACGTCGGGGCGCTGGGCGACCGGGCCACCCGGCTCGAGAACCTCGAGCACCGGGTGTCCGCCGATCGACGGGCGCTGCACGAGCGGATCGACCGGCTCCAGGCCGAACTGGTCGATCGGCACAAGACAGGGCGCGCCTCGGTAGACGGCCTGCTGTCATGAAGGACCCGGCACGGCAGGATGGCACCCAGTTCGTGAAGGAACTCCCCGAACGATTCAACGAACTGGGTTCGTTCATTCGGGAGCAACGGAGTTCGGCCAGGCTTTCCCTGCGTCGGCTGTCGGAGCTGGCCGGGATCTCCAACCCCTATCTCAGCCAGATCGAACGGGGTCTCCGCCGCCCGTCGGCCGAGATCCTGCAGCAGATCGCCAAGGCGCTCCGCATCTCCGCGGAGACGCTCTACGTCCAGGCCGGCATTCTCGAGAAGCCCACCGGGGACACCGACCTCTCCCGCCATATCTTCGCCGACCACCACCTGACCGAAGAACAGCGCCAGGCGATGTTGCGGATCTACCTCTCCTTCCGCCACGAGAACAACAACCAGGACGATCACGACCTGGTGTCGACGCAGGCGGAAACGGGCCCCGCCGGACCCGACGGTCCGGCTGGTGCCGAGGGCGGCCGGGGCCACCCGGGCACCCGGGGCGCCGGACGGTCGGCGCGTGCCGCGGCCGTCGGCGACCATGCCTTGGCCCGCAACGGAGGCGCCCCCCCCGGCGGCGAGTCCGCCTCCGCCGCAGGCTGAACGCCACCTCCCGGTAGGATCGTCGACGCATGAGGCGACTGGCTGTACTTTCACTTCACACCTCGCCCCTGGCCCAACCAGGCACTGGAGACGGTGGCGGCATGAACGTCTACGTGCGCGAGCTCTCCTCCGCGCTCGCCCGCGCCGGTGTGGAGTGCGACGTGTTCACCCGTGCGTGGTCCGACGACCTCCCCGGCACCATGAGCATCGAGCCCGGATTCCGGGTGCACCACGTGTCGGCCGGCCCGCCCGCGCCGATCGCCAAGGAGTCACTGCCCGAGGTCGTCGATGAGTTCGCCGACGGGGTGCTCAAGCGGATGAGCGGCTCGGGAGCCTTCGGGACCGCCGAGGACCTCCCCTTCGACGCCGTCCACGCCAACTACTGGCTGAGCGGTGTGGCCGGTCACCTGATCAAGCACCAGTTGAACCTCCCGCTCGTCTCGACGTTCCACACCCTCGACCGGGTCAAGGCCGAGGCCAGCCCCGAGGAAGTGGAGGCCGACTCCTCCCATCGTCGGGCCGAAGCCGAGGCGGCCGTCATCCGCTGCTCCGACATGGTGCTGGCCTCGTGCTCGGTCGAGGCCACCCAGATCACCGACCTCTACCACGCCGATCCGTCCCGGATCCGCATCGTGGCCCCCGGAGTCGAGCACGCCTTCTTCGGACCGGGCGACCGGAAGCAGGCTCGCCGGGCGTTGGACCTGCCCAGCCGGGCCCCCCTGCTCCTCTTCGTCGGCCGCATCCAGCCGTTGAAAGGGCTGGCGGTGGCCGTCCGGACGCTGGCCGCACTCATCGAGGACCATCCAGATGCCCATCTGGTCGTGGTCGGGGGTCCCAGTGGTCCTCAGGGTGACGCCGAGGTTGCCCGCGTCCACTCGCTGGTCGATTCCCTCGGCCTCGGGGAGCATGTGTTCTTCGTGCCACCCCGCCTCCACGAGCTCCTCTCCACTTACTACCGGGCCGCCGATGTCTGCCTGGTGCCCAGCCGGTCCGAGTCCTTCGGGCTGGTCGCCCTCGAGGCGGCGGCCTGCGGCACCCCGGTGGTGGCCTCGGACGTGGGGGGCCTCCGCAGCCTCATCGACCACGGTCGCACCGGCTATCTCGTCGAGGACCCCTCGCCGGAGGCCTTCGCCGGCCGGGTGCGCCAGATCCTCGCCGAGCCGCTGTTGGCCGAGCGCTTAAGTACCGGGTCCGTTCTGCGAGCACGTCGGTACACCTGGGCCAGAGCCGCCCACCTGCTCCGTGAGATCTACGACGAGCTGACGGTGGGTCGGCTCGTCGAGTGCTCGTGAGCGACCAGTGGGGCGGCATCCTCGGCCCCGAGGAGCGTGAGGCGGTCTGCACGCTCATCGACGCGTGGGCCGCCCGTGAGCTGGCGGCCGGGGGCGCGCTGGTGGCGGTCGACCGCCAGCAGGGGGGCGACCCGGTGACGGGAGCTCCCCGTTGGTACCTCCGCCTGTGTGGGGACGAAAAGGAGTTCGTCACGGTCTGGCTGACCCTGCGCCAGCGGACCCTCCGCCACGAGACGCAGTTCATGCCCGCTCCCGAGACGAACATCGAGGCGACGTGGGAGTACCTGCTGAAGAGGAACGCCGACCTGATCGGGATGTCCTTCGCCCTGGGCCACGAGGACGCCGTCTACCTGGTCGGACGAGTGCCGGTGGCCCGGGTCGACGACGAGGAGCTGGACCGGATCGTGGGAGCGTCGCTGGCCTACACCGACGAGTGCTTCCCGACGGCGATGTCCATCGGGTACGAGGGGCGGTACCGGCGTCGTCCGCCCTCGGAGCGGTTGCCCACTGCCTGAGCGCTGGCCTCCTCGGTGGGCCCGGCGGCCGGCTGGCAACCGGCGACCGCATCCGGACCCTCTCGGGCCCACTGGTAGCGTTCCGACATGGCACCGAAGCTCTTGTTGGTCGGGGGCGGAAAGATGGGCTCCGCCCTCCTGACCGGCCTCCTCGCCGGCGGCTGGGCCCCGGTGGAGGACTTGGCGGTGAGCGAGCCGGACCAGGCTCAGCGCCGGCGGCTGGCCGACGCCCACCCCGGGCTCACGGTCGTCGACGGGCCGATCGGCGTCCCTGATGCCGTGCTGGCCGTCAAGCCGGAACTGGCCGAAGCGGTCCTACGCACGCTGGCCGCGGCGGGGGTGAGGCGGGTGCTGTCCATCGTGGCCGGGGTGTCCGCCGCCCGCCTCGAGGCTGCTCTCGACCCGGGCAGCGTTGTCGTGCGCGCCATGCCCAACACGCCATCGCTGATCGGTGCCGGCGTGGCCGGGCTGTCCGGGGGCAGCATGGCGACGGCCGGCGACCTCGATTGGGCGGAGGGGATCCTCGGGGCGGTCGGCACCGTGGTGCGGCTGCCCGAGCGCCAGCTCGATGCCGTGACCGGCATCTCCGGGTCGGGACCGGCCTACGTGTTTCTGGTGGCCGAGGCGATGATCGAGGCGGGGGTCACCGCGGGGCTCACCCGCGAGGTGAGCCGTCAACTGGTGGTGGGCACCATCCTCGGCTCCGCCCGGATGATGGCCGAGACCGACGAGGAGCCGGCCGACCTGCGGGCCGCAGTGACCTCGCCCGGGGGGACCACAGCGGCGGCGGTGCGCACGCTGGAGTTCAAGGCGGTGCGCTCGGCCTTCATCGAGGCTGTGGCGGCAGCCACGGAACGCTCCCGGCAGATGGGCCGATGACCGCCGCAGCAGTCGGCGCGACCGGGTCCGATGGCGCCGGGCGCCGGGCGCCGCGGGCAGTGCTCACCGTGGCCGCCGCGGGGGTGTCGGCCGCCGTCCTGTTGACAGGCTGCGGCGGCTCGTCATCGACGTCCACTACGACCTCCCGGCCGGTGACGACAACAACCACCTCGACCACGCTGTCGCCGGCGCAGGCGGCCGAACTCCAGCCGCTGCTGCTGACCGCGGCCGACTTCCCCGCCGGCTGGGCGCTCGACTCGGGTCCGGGTGCGGGGAGCACCAAGGGCGCCCCGGGATGCGTGGCCGACCTCGCCACCATCAAGGGGTCGGCGACCCGGGCCACCGCAGTGTTCCTCGGCCCGAAGACCGACCCCGCCGACGCGATCCAGACGGTGGCGTCGTTCTCACCGGGGCTGGCTTTGCAGTCGGCCAAGGTGCTCCGCTCCGTCTTCCAGTCGTGCCAAGGCACGCTCAGTCAGGGCGAGCAGTCGGCCAAGGTGGTCGTGACCCCCCTCCACACCGCAGCGACGGGGGATGCGGGCTTTGCCTCCCAGATGAAGCTGAGCGCCGGCGGCCAGCAGGCGTACTTCAACGCCTACCTCGCGGTGAAGGGCGACCTCGCCACCTTCCTCGGGTGGTACTCACCGTCGAGTTCGACCACCACGTTCGAGCAGATGGCCACCAAGGCGTTGGCCAGGCTCTGATCGGATCGAGCGGCATGCGCCATGCGCCATGGTTGGACAGGCCCTGTGGCGGGGTGCCGGTGCCGTCCCCTGGTGGGCTGGTCGCGGGGGCCTGAGGTGGACGGTTCCCCGCCACCGGCCGTCTACTTCCTGTCCGACTACGGCAGCACCGACGAGTTCGTCGGTGTGGTCCATGCCGTGCTGCACCGCCTGGCCCCGACGGTGCCGGTGATCGACCTCTCCCACCAGGTCCCGCCCTTCGACGTGGGCTCCGGCGCGTCCATGCTGGTCCGCAGTGCCCCCTACCTCGGGGCGGGAGTGGTGCTCGCCGTGGTGGACCCCGGGGTGGGCACCGATCGCCGGGCAGTGGCCATCGGCACCACCATCGGCCCTTCGGGCGGGCAGGGTGTGCCGGCGGGCCTGGGGGCGTCCGATCGACCGCACTGGCTGGTGGGGCCGGACAACGGGCTGCTGATCCCGATCGCAGCGGCCCTGGGGGGCGTCGACACGGTCGTCGCCCTCCTCCCGCCGAGCAGGTGGCGTGGGGCCACCGGGCCCGAACCGGGCCCTGCCGACCACGGGGGCCCGAGCTTCGACGGACGGGACCTCTTCGCACCGGCCGTCGGCCATCTGGTCCTGGGCGGCGATCCTGCCGCCATCGGGACCGTCGTCGACCCCGACTCCCTGGTGGCGGGGGCCGCCCCCGTGACCGGCGATGAGCACGGTGTCGAGGCAGGGGCATCGAGATCGGACGTGCACACCTCGGTGGCGTGGATCGACCGATTCGGCAACGTGCAGCTGCGACTCCGCCCTCAGGTGCTGGACGACGGAGGCCTGCTCGTCGGCGACCGTGCCTGGGTGTCGGTCGCGGACGGGCCGGGTCCGGCCGGGTCCGGCCGGGCAGGGGGCACGGGTGGCGGGTCGGCCCCGATGGTGACGGTGCGGCGGGTCAGCTCGTTCGGGGCGCTCGGCACGGGGGAGATGGGCCTGATGGCCGATGCGAACGGGCGGATGGCCCTCGTCCGCAACCAGTCGTCGGCCGCCCACCGTCTGGCGCTCTCCGGACCAGGTCACCGGGTGAGGATCTGGTGGCATCGGACGGAGGGTCCCCGGCGGTAGTCCCCGAGTGCGCCGGTTTTCCGCCGGGCACGGCGGGGTCCTACGATCGGTCCAGTGACGTCCGGCCCCATTCCACCGCCAAACGGAGAGCAGCCCGGTGCCACCGGGCCGGGTCGCCGCCGGATCCCGGAGGCGACCGTGGCCCGCCTGCCGGTCTACCAGCGCATCCTCGAGGAGCTGCTGCGGTCGGGGACCACGACGGTCTCGTCGGAGCTGCTCGCCTCGGCGGCACAGGTCAACGCGGCCAAGGTGCGCAAGGACCTATCCCACCTGGGGTCGTTCGGGACCAGGGGGGCCGGCTACGACGCCGCCTTCCTCATCGAGCAGATCGATCGCGGGCTCGGGCTCGACCGGATCTGGCCGGTGGTGATCGCGGGGATCGGCCACCTGGGGAGGGCCTTGGCCCATTCGCAAGGGTTCGCCGCCCGCAACTTCAGAGTGGCGGCGCTGCTCGACAGCAATCCGGCCATCATCGGGGAGCAGGTGGACGGCGTCGTCGTGCGCCACCCCGACGACCTGTCGCAGATCGCCGGGGAGGAGCCTCTGTCCATCGGCGTGATCACCACGCCGGCCTCCGCGGCGCAGCGGGTGGCCGACCAGATGGTCGGTGCCGGGGTCCGATCCATCCTGAACTTCGCCCCTCAGATGCTGGAGGTCCCGCCCGAGGTCCTCCTCCGTTACGTCGATCTGAGCATCGAACTGCAGGTGATGAGCTTCTACCTGTCGCACCTGACCGGCGAGGGAGGGGAGGGCCGGATGCCGGTGATCCGGTCGATCGGGCTGAGCCCGAGCCCCTCGGAGTGAGGCTGCCCATCGCGCCGGGCCGGCCGGGTCGCACGTGGGGCGACTGGCGGACGGGGTCGGGGGCCGCGAAGCTGGGGCGCTGACGGTGCTCCGCGGGTCGCCTGCCGATCACGCCCTACTCTTTGGGGATGGACGTGCGCTCGCAGGACCGTCCTCCAACAGAACCAGCAGAGACCGTGAGCCAGTGAACAACGACGAGATGCAAGGACGAGCCGAGGCGGTGCACGAGTGTCGGTGATCGTCGTCGGCCTCGAGCAGCGCCACGCCCCCCTCGATCTGCTCGAGCGGGTGACGGTGACCGAGAGCGCGCTGCCGAAGGCCCTCGGCCGGCTGCGGGACCAGTCCAATCTGTCCGAGGTGGTCATCCTCTCCACGTGCCTGCGCACCGAGGTCTACGCCGTGGTCGAGCGGTTCCATGACGGTGTCGCCGAGCTCCAGGAGTTCCTGGCCACGGTCAGCGGCAGCCCCGTCGACTCGCTGGCCGAGCATCTCACCATCCGCTTCGACGACGACGTGACCGAACATCTCTTCACGGTGGCCGCCGGCCTGGACTCGGCCGTGCTGGGTGAGTCGGAGGTCTTGGGCCAGGTCCGCCGAGCGTGGGAGAAGGCCCAGCTCGAGCGGGTGTCGGGACCGATACTCGGTGCGCTCTTCCGTCACGCGGTCGAAACCGGCAAGCGGGTCCGGTCGGAGACGGCCATCGCCCGTGGCATCACCTCCCTTTCCCACGGGGCAGTCGCCCTGGGCGCAGATCGGCGGGAGAACGGCCTGGCCGGTGCCCGGATCCTGGTGGTCGGCGCGGGCGAGATGGGGGAGGGGGTGGCCCAGGCACTGGACGGTCACCGTCCCGCCAGCGTGGTGATCGCCAACCGCACCCCGGGTCGATCCGATGCGGTGGTCGCCGGCCTGGCCGACTCGACGGCCGACGAGGTGCGCACCGAGTCGCTCGAAGGCCTCGCCGGCCTGCTGGCCGCCGCCGACGTGGTCTTCACCACAGTAGGGACGAACCACCCGATCATCGATCGCCCCATGCTGGGAAGTGCAGTGGCCGAACGGGACACGGGCACCCCCCTGCTGGTGGTCGACCTGGGTGTGCCCCGCAATGTGGAGCCGTCGGCTGCGGAACTCGACGGTGTGGTCCTGTTGGACATGGACGTGCTGCGCGCCGCGGTGGCCGATGCCCTATCCGGTCGACAGGAGGAGGTGGCAGGGGCCGCCGGTATCGTCGGCGACGAGGTCGAGCGGTACCGGGTCGCGTCACGGGCGCGGGATGCGGCACCGCTCGTCTCCGCGATCAGGGCAAGGACCGAGGAGGCCCGCCGGGAAGAGCTGGAACGGCAACGGTCGAAGCGGACGGGCCTGTCCGACGATCAGTGGGACGAGGTCGACGCGGTGACCCGGGCCATGGTGGCGAAGCTGCTGCATCAGCCGACGGTCGCCCTCAAGGGTGCCGCCGGTACACCGCGGGGCGAGCGTCTGGTCGAAGCGCTCCGGACGCTGTTCGACCTCTAGTCGTGCATCGTGTCTGATCGGGCAGCACTGCGCCTGGCCACCCGGGGCTCACCGCTGGCGCTGTGGCAGGCCCACCGCGTGGCCGGTCTGCTCGAACGGGCCGGCGTCGCCTCGTCGCTGGTGGTGGTCGAGACCGAAGGCGACCGTCGGGTCGATGTCCCCCTCCAGCATCTGGGAGGCCAAGGCGTCTTCGTAAGGGAGGTGCAGGCGGCGGTGGTCCGGGGGGATGTCGATGCAGCCGTGCATTCGGCCAAGGACCTCCCAGCGTCGGAGGAGTTCGGCGTGCCCGGGTTGGTGCTGGCATGCTTCCCCGAGCGGGCCGATGCCCGCGACGTGCTGGTGGGCGGGGGGGTCCGGACCCTCCCCACCGGGTCCACAGTCGCCACCGGGTCCGCCCGGCGACGCGTGCAGTTGGCCAATCTCCGCCCCGACCTGACCTTCGCCGACCTGCGCGGCAACCTCGCCACCCGGCTGGCCGTGGTGGGCGAAGGGGGCGTGGCCGCCGTGGTGGTGGCACGGGCCGCCCTCGACCGGCTGGGCTGGGACCCTCCCGAGGGGATGGACCTCGAGGTCCTGGATCCGGCGACGATGCTCCCCCAGGTGGGACAGGGTGCGATCGCCGTGGAGTGCCGGGTCGACGACAGGGCGACCCGGGCCGCGCTCGGCGCCATCGACGATCCGGTGGTCCACCGGCTGGTCGACGCCGAGCGGGCCTTCCTGTCCGAGCTGGGTGGAGGGTGCACCTTGCCGGTGGGAGCCCATGCGGAGCTGGTGCGGGAGTCGGCCGCCAGCCCGGGGGGCGACGGGCCCCCCATCCGCCTGGCCGGGATGCTGGCCGGGTCCGACGGCCAGGTCGTGCTGCGCCACGAGCAGACCGGCGACCGGGGCGACGCGCTCGGCCGCGCCGTGGCGCGCTTCCTCCTCGACGACGCCGGCGGAAGTGACCTCGCCGAGTGGGCGTCGTCGCCCGACGACGGGGACCCGGAGCGCCCACCACGGGGTTGGCAATGACCGTGTCGCTGGTCGGTGCCGGTCCCGGGCACCCGGGTCTCTTTACCCTCCGGGGAGCGGAACTGCTGGGCCGGGCCGATGTGGTCGTCTACGACCGGTTGATCGCCCACGAGCTGCTCGAGCTGGCGCCGCCCGGGGCGGAGTTGATCGACGTGGGCAAGAACCCCGGCGAGTCGAGCCGGCAGTCCGACATCAATGCCCTGCTGGTCGAGCACGGCCGGGCCGGCCGGGAGGTGGTCCGCCTGAAGGGCGGCGATCCCTTCGTGTTCGGACGGGGCGGTGAAGAGGCCGAGGCCCTGCGAAAGGCGGGCGTCGCCTACGAGGTGGTCCCGGGGATCACCTCCGCGTTCGCCGCCCCGGCGGCGGCCGGCATCCCTGTGACCCATCGCACGCTGTCCACGTCGGTGACCGTGGTGACCGGCCGTGTCGGCGACGCCTCCGCGGCCGACACGGTCGATTGGCAGGCCCTCGGCAACGCCGGGGGGACCCTGGTCATCCTGATGGGGGTGTCCGAGCGGGCAGATATCGCTGCTCGGCTGATCGCCGGCGGGCGCCTCCCCGACACGCCGGCGGCGGTGGTGCACTGGGGGACGGCCACGGGCCAAGAGGTGGTCCGTACGACCCTGGACGGCCTCGCTTCGGTGGCCCTGCCGGCCCCGTCGGTGATCGTAGTCGGACCGGTGGCCGCCTTGGAGCTCGGCTCGACGGCCGAGGGCCCGGACCACTGTTGACCGCACTCCCGTTGGCCGGCCGGAGCGTGGTCGTCACCCGTACCCGTGCCCAGGCGTCGGGCCTGGTCGATCGCCTGGTGTCCCTCGGGGCCGAGGTGGTGCAGCTCCCGGTCATCGCCATCGCCGAGGCCCCGGACGGTGGTGCTGCCCTGGCCGAGGCGGCCGACCGCCTCGTCGCCGGTCGGTACCGGTGGACGGTCGTCACCTCCTCCAATGCGGTGAACCGGCTGTTGGCGGCCCTCGGTGGCCGCGGAGTCCCCTCGTCCGTGCGCTGGGCTGCGGTGGGGGTGGGGACGGCAGGGGCACTCATGGAAGGCGGCATCGTCCCCGACCTGGTGCCGGAGGTCTCGGTGGCCGAGGCTCTGGCCGACGCTTTCCCCGGGGCCGACCCCGGCGGACCGGGCCGGCCGAAGGGGTGGCCCGGCTCCGCGGCAGTTCTCTTCCCCCGGGCGGAGGCGGTGAGTGGCGGGCTGGTCCCGGGGCTCAGGGCCAAGGGGTGGTCGGTCGACGAGGTGGTGGCGTACCGCACGGGGACCGGCGACCCCGACCCCGCTGCGATCGATGCAGCCGGCCGGGCCGACGCCGTGGCCTTCACCTCGTCGTCGACGGTCGAACGCTCTATCGGGCTCCTGGGCCGCGGCGGCGTCCCCCCGGTGATCGCCACCATCGGTCCGATCACGTCGGCCTCGGTCCGGGAGGCCGGCCTCGAGGTGGCGGCAGAGGCGCAGGTGCACTCCATCGACGGACTGGTGGAGGCGGTGCTGGCCGCCCTCGGCGGTGCGGGCCACCCAGTGCCCCCCCACCGGGGGCAGTACGAACAGCAGTAGGGGAGCCGGCGGCGCCACCAGTGGTGACACGGGATGCCCAGTGACCACCGGGTTGCACCCGCTCGGCGGGGGTGGCCTGCGCCGTCCTGCCGTAGGCTGGTACTCCGTGCCACACCGAGTCCCCACCAGCGCCGGGCCCCGAGAGTTGGGAGCCGGATATCCGGCGGCGCGCCCGCGTCGACTGCGCCGGACCCCGGCCCTGAGAAGGTTGGTTGCCGAGACCAGGCTCTCCGTCGACGACCTGGTGGCCCCCCTGTTCGTCGCCGACGGCCTCGACGATCCACGCCCGGTGCCGTCGATGCCGGGGGTGGTCCAGCACACGGTGGAGTCGCTGGTCGTCGAGTCGAAGCGGCTGGGTTCCCTCGGTGTCCCGGGCATCATCCTGTTCGGCCTGCCGCGGCCGGAGGACAAGGACGCAACCGGGTCCGCCGCGCTGCGCCCCGACGGAATCACCCAGCGCGCCCTTGCTGCGGTGCGCGATGCGGTGGGGGACAGCGTGGTGGTGATGGCCGACTGCTGTCTCGACGAGTTCACCGACCACGGACACTGCGGCGTGGTCGACCAGGCCACGGGCGAGGTCGACAACGACGCCACCGTGGACATCTACGCCCGGTTGGCGCTCACCCTGGCGGATGCCGGTGCACAGGTCATCGCCCCCAGCGGGATGATGGACGGCCAGGTGGCCGCCATCCGCGGTGCGCTGGACGCAGGCGGGAACGGGCAGACGGCGATCCTGGCCTATGCAGCCAAGTACGCGTCCGCCCTCTACGGCCCGTTCCGGGATGCTGCCGAGGTCACCATCGCGGAGGGGGGCGATCGGAAGGGCTACCAACAGGACTTCCGCAACCGCCGTGAGGCACTGGTGGAGGTGGCGCTGGACGTGGCCGAGGGGGCGGACATGGTCATGGTGAAGCCGGCACTGGCCTACCTCGACGTGATCGCCGACGTGCGTGCCGCCGTGGAGGTGCCGGTCGCCGCCTATCACGTGAGCGGGGAGTACTCCATGGTGAAGGCCGCCGCCGCAAACGGGTGGATCGACGGGCCCGGCGTGGCCCTCGAGCAGTTGACCGCGGTGAAGCGGGCCGGTGCCGACTTCATCCTCACCTACTTCGCCGGCGAGGTGGCCGAGGTGCTCGGTGGCTGACCGCACCCGGTCGGCAGAGCTCTTCGAGCGGGCCTGCCAGGTCATCCCCGGTGGAGTGAACTCGCCGGTCCGATCGTTCCGCTCGGTCGGCGGCCACCCCTACTTCGTGGCACGCGGGGAGGGCGCCTACGTGTGGGACGCCGACGGCAACCGCCTGCTCGATTTCGTCCAGTCCTACGGGGCATCGATCCTCGGTCATGCCCATCCGGCCGTGGTGCGGGCAGTCGGCGACGCAGCCGCGCGTGGGACCACCTTCGGGGCGCCGACCGAGGGCGAGGTGCTGCTGGCCGAGGCCATCTGCGCCCGGGTGGAGGGCTGCGACCAGGTCCGCCTGGTGTCGTCGGGGACGGAGGCGGCGATGAGCGCCATCCGGGTGGCCCGCGGCTTCACCGGAAGGTCACGCATCGTGAAGTTCGCCGGGTGCTACCACGGCCACTCCGACGGGCTGCTCGCCGGTGGGGGCAGTGGCGTGGCCACACTCGGCCTGCCCGACTCCGCCGGCGTGCCGGCGCAGGCGGTGGCCGACACGGTGGTCGCCCCCTACAACCTCGTCCCCGATCTCGACGACCGGGTGGCGTGCGTGATCGTCGAGGCGGTGGCGGCCAACATGGGCCTGGTGCCACCGGTGGACGGATTCCTCGAAGGGTTGCGCGTCGCCTGCGACGCAGTGGGGGCACTACTGGTGTTCGACGAGGTGATCACCGGGTTCCGCCTCGGTGAGGGAGGTGCCTCCGGTTGGTCGGGGGTGCGGCCCGACCTGTGGTGCTTCGGGAAGGTGATCGGCGGCGGTCTGCCCGTGGGGGCGTTCGGCGGGCGTGCCGATGTGCTCTCGGTGCTGGCCCCCAGCGGCGCCGTCTACCAAGCGGGCACGCTTTCGGGCAACCCACTGGCCACGGCGGCCGGCCTCGCGGTCCTCCACGAGCTCGACACCGGGTCGTATGCCGCGCTGTCGGCACGCGTGGCCAGTTTCGCGGCGAGCCTGCAGGACGTTCTGAACGGCGCGCTGGCCACGGCGGGCCGTGTGGACGACCGGGGAAGACCGCTCGTGGCACTGGTCCCGGTGGTCGGACCGTTGTTCGGGCTGTTCTTCGCACCCATGGGCTCGGGCCCGGTCCGCGACTACGGCGGGGCGGTGGCGTCGGCCGACACCGGTGTCTACGCGGCGTTCTTCCGGGCGATGCTGGCACGGGGGGTGGCGCTTGCACCCGGGCCGTACGAGGTGGCATTCCCGTCGATGGCCCACGGCGAACCGGAGCTGGAGCACACACTCGACGTTGCGTCCGAGGCGATCGCAGACGCCCTTGCCGGCTGACTTCTGGGCAATGGCGGCCGACTCGTGGGAAGTGCAGTGGGCAGTGCCGACGGAGGCTGCATGCCGATGAGTCCGACGGGCGATCACGAAGGGGATGCCGTCGTGCCCGACTCGTCCGCACCGTCGCCCGTGGATGGCGCCCCGCCACCGCCCCGGACGGTGCCGGATGCCACCCGATTCCGTTTCGACAGCGTCGCCGTGGTGGAGGGGGCCGGTCCGGTGGCGAGCCGTACGGAAGGGCTCACTCTCGTATTCGACGAACAGGGCGTCGAGATCACCGGGCCACCGGAACGGGGAGATCAGCGTCTGGTGCGATGGGCCGATGTGACATCGATGTCCATCGGGGTGATGGCTCCGGATCCGGCCGGCCACGTTGTCCTGCCGGTCGACATGACCTCGGCTGGCCGGGCACAGCTTCTCCTGATCGGCACGGACCCGGTGCGGACGGTGCAGCTGTCGGCGTTGGGGGAGTGGCTCGCCCGTCGACCGGTTCCGCCCCTGTGGTCCCCTTGGCCACCGGCTGTCGCTCCTGCCGGCGCCTTCCCCGTGTACGGTGCCGCTCCCTACCCGGTAGCGCCCTACGGTGCCGCTCCCTACCCGGTAGCGCCCTACGGTGCCGCTCCCTACCCGGTAGCGCCCTACGGTGCCGCTCCCTACCCGGTAGCGCCCTACGGCAGCCCCTACCGCAGTCCGGCCGGCGCCCATGACCAGACGCCGCCGAGGAGGAGACGTCGCCGGCGGCTGGCCACGTTGTTCGTGGGGATCGCCTTCCTACTCGGGGCGGTCGGCCTGGCCTTCGGCCTGTCGCGCCCAGGGGCCCGATCGACCGCGGTGGCCCCTGCGGCACCACGGCTCTCGTCGGATCAGCGCTTGGCCGATTCGCTCATGTTGACTCACGGCGACCTGCCGCAGGGCTGGAGTGTCTCGACCGACAACTCGGGCTCGGGCAACTCGCACCACGATCAGACCATCGAGCAGGAGATCACCGACGCCTTTTCCCGGTGCATGGGTATCACCGACGACCAGGGCGCCGTCCTGCTGGGTGGCCAGGCCGCGGACCAGACGGCCCAGTCCACGTCTCCGATCTTCATCGGGCCCTCTCCGTCAGCGCAGCCCGGCTACACGCTGGAACTCCAGACGGCGGCAGACATCGTCCGGACTCACGACGACGAGATGAGCGACCTCTCGCTGTTGGCCAGGCCCGGGTATCCGCAGTGCAGCGCGAACGCGGTGGCTTCGGAACTGCAACTCGGTGTCAACGACACGACCGGGGGCAACGACCAACCGGGCCCGGCCACCGCGTCGGTGCTGGGCCTTCCCTCCCCGGCAGGAGTCCAGACGGTCGGCCTCGTGATCACCTTCACGGTGTCCGACCGGTCGACGCCCCTCCCGGTCGAGGTGGAGTCCGTCAACCTCGGGAGCGACCGGATCGAAGCCCAGCTCCAGGCCTTTGCCGTCGGCGGTTCGATCCCGAGTGACGCCCTGACGGCACCGCTGTCCACGTTCGAGGGACGCGTGGTGGGCCAGGGCAAGAGCGTCGCAGTCTGAGGACAACGGCAGAGGAGGTGGCAATAGCCCGGCGCCGAGGGTCGTTCGTGGCACACTGCGAGTAGTGTGCTGCGGCCAGGCGTAGGTGATGGCCGACAGCGCACCGCAGTGAATGCCGTCACAGCTTGCCCCATCGCCCTGACTGACGGCAGGATTGGCAACGCCGATGAATCGAGCACAGAGTCCCCCGCAACGGAGGAGAGGTACATGACCGTCGGAATCACGGAACTGCCTCCCGAGGGCATGCAGCTCGGCGGCGTTGCCCTGGCCGGTGACACCGAGCGGGGGACCAGGACCACTGAGGGACTCAGCCTGTTGTTCACCACGGCGGGTATCACGGTGCAGGGTCCCCAGCCCCAGATCGAGCGGCTCCTGGTGTGGTCCGGCCTTGATTCGGCGACCTGCAACGAGAAGATCGTGCTGCCCGACGGCCGGGATGCCGCGGTCATGGAGCTCACCTCGGGAGGGCAGTCCATCCGATTCCTCCTCCCGACATCGACGGTCTCACCCGGTCAGGCCGCGTACCTCGACCAGGCGCTCCCGGCGTGGCTCTCCCGGTACAAGGGGCAGCCGACGGCACCCACGGCCGACGGTGCGGCAACCGCCGGTGCAGCCACCGGTGCCGCTGCAACCGGTACCGCTTCCGCAGTGGAGAACCACCCGGGTGGCGACGCTGCCGTCGTTTTGCCTCCGCCCCCTTCCGCCCCTTCCCCGGCCCCCCCTTCCGCCCCTGCAGCGGCTCCCGGTCCTCGCTTTGCTCCGGCCACGGCCACGGCCGCGGGTGTCGCTGCGGCCGCGGGTGCTGCGGCCGCAGCCGAAGGCCAGGCCGACAACTCCGGAAACGCCAGCGTGCCAGAGCCGGCCCCGACGGGGACGGGGGCCATCGCCGAGGCCGACCGGGCGTCGTCCGCCGCCCCGACTTTGGCCGCCGCCCCTCTGTCACCGCCTCCCCCTCCAGCACCGCCTCTCCCTGCACCACCAACTGCCGTTTCCGCCGGTGGGCCCGCACCATGGTCTGCCGTGTCCCCCACCGGCCCCATACCGCCCGGTGCCGAGGCACTGCCCCCACCCCCACTGCCTGGGCTGGCCAGTGCGTCGCCCGTCGTCGCCGGATGGGAGTTCTCGACCGACTCGGTGCCCGGCGCTACGGCCTGGGACAACCCACCGCTCGGCCAGCCGCTGGAACCCGCGGCCGACTTGCCCTCGCAGAAGACCAAGGGGTGGCGCAAGTCGCGATCGCCCGAAATCGCGCCGGTTCCCCCGCCGGGTGCGACGGCACCCCCGCAGCAGCCGGTCGGCGCCGTTCCCCCCGAGGCGCCCCCGCCCCCGCCCCCGGGTGCAACCGGGGCGCCCGCGCCGCCTCGACCGGTGACCTGGCAGCCCCCCATCGATCCGGTCACCGGAGAGGCACAGTGGGATCGGGTGGATGTCGTCGCCGCCTCGTCCGTACCCGTGGAGGAGACGCCCAAGAAGAAGAGGGGTTGGCGCAAGGGACGCAAGGGAGCGGCCGCCGGTGCCGCGGCCGCGCCGTCCGCCGGTGCCGCGGCCGCGCCGTCCGCCGGTGCCGCGGCCGCGCCGTCCGCCGATACCGCGGCCGCGCCGTCCGCCGATACCGCGGCCGCGCCGTCCGCCGGTGCCGCGGCCGCGCCGTCCGCCGGTGCCGCGGCCGCGCCGTCCGCCGATACCGCGGCCGCGCCGTCCGCCGATACCGCGGCTGCGCCACCTGGGCCGTCTAGGCCCGCACCGTCCGGCGGTGACCCGTTCACCGCCGACGGCGGCGGCCTCGCAACCGACGCCCAGGGTGCCGCGGCCCCGTGGAGCCCGGGTGCCCAGAGCAGTCAGCATGCATTGACGCCCGAGGAAGCCGCACTCGGTGTTCAGCCACCCGGGGGCGCACTGCCGGGCCAACCCGCCACGGAGCTGCCGGCGGGAACGCCGGCTTCGAAAGGCCGGCGTTCCCTGTTGATCGGAGTGCTGGTCGCGGTGCTCCTCGTGGCCGTCGCCGGCATCGCCTACCTCCTGGTCAAGAAGCACAACAGCACCACCACCCCGGCGACCACCGCGGCCCCGTCGAGGGAGGCGATGGCCTACCAGCTGGCCCAGTCGATCAATCTGCGCCTCACCGACCTGCCCGCCGGGTGGACCTACACCACGGTGCGCGGGTTGCCGCCGGAGCCGCTGGCGGCTCCGGCTGCCGCGGTGTTGTCGGCCAACCAGGCGTTGGCGACGTGCGTCAGCCAGCCCGTCTACACCGTTGCTGCGCTGCTCGGGAATTCCGCTCCCGGCCAGGTCGCCGTGGCCACGTCGGCCACCTTCCAGAGCGGATCGGATCCGGCCATCCACATGTCCTCCGTGACCAGAACCATGGGCGCGCCCTCCGAGGCCCAGGCGCTGGCCACGCCGTTCGCCGCTCCCAACTTCCCCAACTGCTTCGGCCAGTACCAGACGACCTTGGCCGCCGCCTCAGTGCCCGGTTCCACCGCCCAGGTACAGACGGTGACCCTGTCCGCCCCGACCGGGGTCCAGTCGTTCGGGTACGTCACCACGTTCACCATCCCCGGGAAGGGTACCGAGGTGGTCGGTCAGGCGTACATCATCGGCGGCCCGGTGGAAGCCCGGTTGACGCCGTCGACCAACGGCCCCCCGATCCCCCCGGATGCGTTCGTCCCGGCCTACAACGCCATGGCCGGGCGGGTGGCCCAGGTTGCCTCCAAGTAGCCCGGCCGGGCCGGGGCCGTGGCTTGCCGGGCTCAGACCCTTTCAGGGGCCAGCCGGGCGATGAGGGCGAGGGCCCGATAGGCGGCCTCTGCCGGGCCGGTCTCGTCCGGACGGAGCAGGTTGGCCATGATCCTGAGGATCCAGCTCATCAGCGACTCCGAGTACATCCCCGTGCCGACGCACAGCTTCATCAGCTCCGGCCGGCTGATGATCCGGATGAAGGCTCGTGCGACCCGGTAGTAGAGGCCGTAGGCGTCCTCGAGCCTGGTCTCGTAACGCAGCAGCGCTTCGGCCCCGCCACCGGAGAGTGCCTCGCCCAGTGAGGCGGCGGCGATCCGCCCGGTTTCGAACCCGTAGGCGATCCCCTCCCCGTTGAAGGGGTTGATCGAGCCGGCGGCGTCACCCACCACCAACGTCGTGGCGCCCACCCTGGGGCCGACGGCCAGTCCCATCGGCAGCTTGCCGCCGGTGGGAGGCCCGAGGCAGGTGGACGGCGACAGCTCCCACTCCTTGGGCGCCCAGCCCACGAAGTGGTCCATCAGCGTCGAGGTGTTGACCCCTTTCCAGCGCTGGTCGGTGGACAGCAGGCCCACGCCGACGTTCACCCGCCCGTCACCCAGTGGGAAGATCCACCCGTACCCGGGCACCACCTTCCCCTCGTCGTCCCGGATGTCGAGGTGCGATTCGATGAACGGCTGATCGTGGCCCGGCGAGTTGTAGTACCCGCGTAGGGCCATCCCCATGGGCTGGCTGCGGTTCCGCTCAGTACCGAGGGCCCGTCCGAAGCGCGAGTTGGCCCCGTCGGCCACCACGACGTACCTGGCCCGCACCGGGCGGGTCTCTCCGGTGGCCTTGTCCTTGACCACCGCACCGACGCAGGAGGGCAGGGCCGGGGAGCCGAGTCGATGATCCTGTGGCACCGTGGACGGCTCCTCGAGGATCGGCTCGAGCGCCTCGGTCCCCTGCCACACGGTGGCACCCGCCTTGACGGCGCGCTCGTTGACCAGGGCGTCGAGGTCGTGGCGGGTGATGACGTACCCGTAGGAGGGGAAGGTGGGATGCTCCGGCCAGGGCAGGTCGAGGACCTTGCCGAAGGCGTGGGTGCGGAGGCTGGTGAAGCGGTGGGCCCCGGCCAACGCCCCCTCCATCCCCATGTCGGCGATCTGGCGCACCGAGCGCGGGGTGAGGCCGTCACCGCAGGTCTTGACCCGGGGGAACACCTTCTTCTCCACCAGGGCCACGTCCCACCCGGCCTCCGCCAGCCAGTAGGCGCAGGAGGATCCCGAGGGCCCGCCTCCCACCACCAGGACGTCGTAGACGTGGCCCGCCCCACCGGCCCCACCGGCAGCGGTGGGTCGGACGGACGTCCCGGCGCCGGCGCCGGTCGTCTCGTCTGCGGGTTCGTGGGAGAGAGGGGAATTCACGGTCCCAATCGTAGGTGTCAGCCGGTTGAACGGCACACCGGGCGCGGCCCGAATGCCGCACGGGCACCGGCGGTCCGTCGATGTGCTTCGACAAAGGGGTGCGTGGTAAGAACAACTCTCTGTGGACGACTATCTGCCGATCCTGATCCTTCTCATCCTGGCCGGCCTGTTCGCGTCGGCCTCCTTCGTGGCTTCGGCCCTGCTCGCCCCGCGGAAACGGCCGACAGCGGCTAAGACCGCCCCTTACGAGTGCGGCATCGTCCCCGGCATCGAGCCGCCGACCCGCTTCCCGGTGCGCTTCTATCTGGTGGCGATGATCTTCATCATCTTCGACATCGAGATCGTCTTCTTGTACCCCTGGGCGGTGATCTTCCACCAGCTGCGCTCCTTCGGCCTGGTCGAGGTGTTCGTCTTCGCCGCAGTGGTGTTCATCTCCTTCCTGTACCTCGTGAGCAACGGGGCCCTGAGCTGGGGACCGGCCAAGCGGCTGGTCGGCGCCATGCCACCGAGGACCTCCGAGTCGACGATCGCCCGCATCACCGCCGGACCGGGGGGTCCCGGCCAGTCGACGCGTTCGGTCGGCACCCCGTCGCCCACCGACCCGGCTCGGCCCGCGGTCACCGACCCGGACGCACCCTCGACCGGGGAGCCGGCAACGGCTCCCTCCGGACCCGGTCGAGCGGCGTAGGGCGAGGGAGTCAGCGCTCATGGGCCTCGAAGATCTCCAACACAACTTCCTCACCGGCCGGCTCGAGGATCTGGTCAAGTGGGCCAGGACGTACTCCATGTGGCCCGCCACGTTCGGCCTGGCCTGTTGTGCCATCGAGATGATGTCGGTGGGGGCCGCCGACTTCGACCTCGCCCGCTTCGGCATGGAGGTCTTCCGGGCGTCGCCGCGTCAGGCCGACCTGATGATCGTGGCCGGACGGGTCTCCCAGAAGATGGCGCCGGTCCTCCGTCAGGTCTACGACCAGATGATGGAGCCAAAGTGGGTGCTGTCGATGGGTGTGTGCGCCAGCACCGGCGGCATGTTCAACAACTACGCCATCGTCCAGGGTGTGGACCAGATCGTCCCGGTCGACGTCTACGCCCCCGGCTGCCCCCCCACCCCCGAGACGCTCATGCACGCCATTCTCACGTTGCACGAGAAGGTCCGGACCAACGAGATCACCCGGCGGACCCCGGCCGAGCCGGCCGCAAGCGGCGCCGTGGACCTGGCGGGGCTGGCCAAGGACCAGGGTGGGGACACCGACGACGGGCGCACGCACGCGGGGGAGGCCACCTCGGGGTGGACCCCGGATCGGCCGGATGCCGTGCACCTGGGCACGCCCAGGCGCAACCCGGTCATCGCCCGCAGTGTGGGTGAGCCCCTGTGACGGAGGGGAGCGGTGTGCATCTTGCCCACGCCGGGCCCGGGGTCAGCGGGTCGGGAGGCAGTTCGACGCGGGCGTCGGAGCGGAACCGGCAGGAGGTGGTCTTCCCCACCCGCGACCAGTACGTCGAGGTGGTGCGTGCCTACCGCGACGGCGGGTTCGAGATGTGCGCCGATCTCTGCAGCGTCGACTACCTGACCCACCCGGGCCGGCGGCTGCCCGAAGGGGTGGCACCCGAGCGGTTCGAGGTCGTGGTCAATCTGCTGTCGCTGAGTCAGGTCAAGCGGGTGCGGGTCCGACTGCAGGTTCCCGAATCGGACGCGGTGGCTCCCTCCCTCTTCGAGCTGTACCCCGGAGTGGAGGCCATGGAGCGCGAGGCCTACGACCTGTTCGGCATCGTCTTCGCCGGGCACCCCGACATGACCCGCATCCTGTTGCCGGAGGATTGGGAGGGCCATCCCCTGCGCAAGGACTACGGCGTCGGTCGGGTGCCGATCCAGTTCAAGGGTGCACCGGGGCCAAGATGAGCGAAGCCGAGCCCCCCGACGACCACGGGGACCCCGACGCGCAGGCACCCTCCCCCCATCCGGACACGGTGCAGGGACCGCCGGTGTCGGGCGACGACTTCTTGAGCCCGGCGCCCGACGGCACGGCCACGGGCCTGATCGTCGAGACCTCCGAGGGAGGCCAGGAGCTGAGCTCCCGCTCGGCCACCGATGCCGGCGAGCTCCGCCGCGAGGTCGGCGCCGTGCTCCGGCTGCCCGAAGGCGTGGCCATCGACCCCTCCGACATCGACGTCGAGCGGACCGACGACGAGACCATGATCATCAACATGGGGCCGCAGCACCCCTCCACCCACGGCGTGCTCCGCCTGATGTTCGAGCTCGACGGGGAGACGGTGCTGCGCACGAAGCCGGTCATCGGCTACCTCCACACCGGCATGGAGAAGACCGCCGAGGAGCTGACCTACGTGCAGGGGTCGACCAACGTCACCCGCATGGACTACCTGTCCCCGCTCCACAACGAGCTCGTCCTGTCGCTGGCGGTCGAGGCCCTACTCGGCGTGGAGATGCCCCCGCGCTCCGATTGGATCCGGATGCTGCTGGTCGAGCTGAACCGGGTGTCGTCCCATCTGATGTGGATGGCCACCAACGGTATGGACCTCGGTTCGACATCGATGATGATCTACGGCTTCCGCGAGCGCGAGATGATCCTGGCCTTCTTCGAGAAGACCACCGGGCTCCGGATGAACCACAACTTCATCCGCCCGGGTGGCACCGCGGCCGACCTGCCCGACGGGTGGGAGGACGACGTGACCATCATCTGCGACACCGTGCTCCCCCGCGCCGACGAGTACGACGAGCTGCTGACCGGGCAGCCGGTGTTCCGGCAGCGGACGGAGGGCATCGGCGGGCTCTCGGCCGAGGAGGCCCTGGCCCTCAGCCTGACCGGCCCGATCCTGCGGTCGACCGGCGTTCCGTGGGACCTCCGCCGGGCCATGCCCTACCTGCGCTACGACGAGGTCGACTTCGACGTCATCGTTGGCACCTACGGGGACAACTTCGACCGGTACTCGATCCGTCTCAACGAGATCCGCGAGTCGATCCGGATCATCCGCCAGATCGTGGAGAAGATGCCGGCCGGCGACTACCGGGTCCAGGACAAGAAGGTCACCCCACCTCCCCGAGGCCGCATCAACGAGTCGATGGAGGCGCTCATCCACCACTTCAAGGTGTTCACTGAGGGGTTCAAGGTCCCCGAGGGCGAGGTGTACATCGCCACCGAGTCGCCGCGTGGCGAGCTGGGGTGCTACCTGGTGTCCGACGGGTCGCCCAAGCCCTACCGCATGCACATCCGGGGCCCGAGCTTCGTCAATCTGCAGGGCCTGCCACTCATGATGCGCGGCGGGCTGCTGGCTGACGCCGTGGCCGTCTGCTCCTCCGTCGACCCGGTGATGGGGGAGGTGGACCGGTGAATGGTGCCACCCCTCCCACCGGCGTGGACCTGCCGCGCCGCGCCGGTGCATCGAAGGCCCCGGCCCCCCGGCACCTGTCGGCCGACACCCTGGTTGCCGCCAGGGAGATCGTCGTCCTCTACCCCGAGCCGCGCTCGGCCCTCATCCCCCTGTGCCATCTGGCCCAGGGCCAGGACGGCTGGTTGACGCCCGAGGCCATGGTCGACATCGCCGGCCTGGTCGGGGTCACGCCCGCCGAGGTGCTCGGCACCGCCTCGTTCTACGACATGCTCCACACCGAGCCGGTGGGCACCTACGTGGTGTCGGTCTGCACGAACATCGCCTGCCTGCTGAACGGTGCCGCCGAACTGCTCGAGCACGCCGAGTCCTCCCTCGGGGTCAATGCGGGCGGCACCACGGCCGACGGGGTCATCACGCTCGAGGAGTCCGAGTGCCTGGCCGACTGCGACCGGGCCCCCTGCGCACAGGTCAATCACCGATTCGTCGGGGCCCAGACCCCGGGGTCCTTCGACCGGCTGGTGGCGGACTTGCGCTCGGGCGCCCGCTCGGGGGAGATCCCCGACCACGGCACACTCATCCGGGTCCGGCGGAGCACGGGGCTGCAGGCAGATCCGGCCGAGGTGGCCTCGGAGCGTGCGGCCATGGCCGAGGCCCAGGCGGAGCGGGCGGCGGCCGCGGCGGCCAAGGCCGCCAAGGCCACCAAGGCGGCCAAGGCCACGAAGGCCACCAAGGCCGAGGGGGGCTCGTAGTGGCCATCACCGAGGCCCCGAAGATCGTCACCAGCCGCCTGCAGCACGCGGACTCCCACACCCTCGAGCGCTTCCTGGTCACCGGAGGCTACGACGGCTTGCGCAAGGCGCTGTCGATGACCCCCGAGGCCGTAGCCCGGGAGGTGGACACGGCCAGCCTGCTCGGCCGCGGCGGCGCCGGGTTCCCGGCCGGCCGCAAGTGGGCCATGTTGCGGAAGAACCCGGTGACCTACCTGGTGGTCAACGGGGACGAGAGCGAGCCTGCCACCTTCAAGGACCACCTGCTCATCGAGCGCGACCCCCACCAACTCATCGAAGGCGTGCTCATCGCCGCCTACGCCCTGCAGGTCACCCAGGTGTTCATCTTCATCCGCGGCGAGTTCGCCCTCGGCCTCGAGCGGGTGCAGTCCGCGCTCAACGCCGCCTATGCCCAGGGTGCAGTGGGCCGGGACATCTTCGGATCGGGGTTCTCGGTGGACGTCGTCGTCCATCCGGGTGCGGGCGCCTACATCTGCGGCGAGGAGACCGCCCTGCTCGAATCGCTCGAAGGCAAGCGCGGGTTCCCCCGGATCAAGCCGCCGTTCTTCCCTGCGGCCATCGGTCTCTACGGCGAGCCCACCGTGGTCAACAACGTGGAGACGATGTCCAACCTGCCCTGGATCATCCAGAACGGTGGAGCCGCCTTTGCCGCCCTGGGCGAGGGCCGGTCGGCCGGCACGCGGCTGTTCGCCCTGGCCGGGCACGTGAAGAACCCCGGCGTGTACGAACTCGAGATGGTCAAGACGACGTTCAACGACCTGATCAACGCCCCGGTCCTCGGGGGCGGCATCCCCCATGGGCACGGCCTCAAGGCATTCATTCCCGGGGGCGTGTCCGCGCCCTGGTTCGGGCCCGAACAGATCGATCTCCCCCTCGGCCAGGACGAGGTGGCCGATGCCGGATCCATGCTCGGCTCGGGGTCGATCGTCGTGATGGACGACCACACCTGCGCGGTGCGTGCGTCGTGGAGGATCACCAGGTTCTTCTCGCGCGAGTCCTGCGGTCAGTGCACGCCCTGTCGCGAGGGCTCGGGGTGGTTGGAGAAGATCATGGAGCGCATCGAGACGGGATACGGCCGCGAAGAGGACCTCGACCTGCTCCTCGATGCGTGCGACAACATCGCCCCCGGCCTGACCTGGCCGCCCCAGCAGACCACCATCTGCGTGCTCGGGCCGTCCATCCCCTCCTCCATCGGTTCGGCCATCGAGATGTTCCGCGACGAGTTCCTCGTCCACATCAAGGAGGGCGGGTGCCCCTATGAGTGAGCAGACCGCCGCCCAGGGGCCTGGAGAGGGAGAGGAAGAGGTCGACACCGTCCCGTTCACCCTCGACGGCCGCGAGGTCACCGCGCACAAGGGCGAGCTGCTCATCGCCGCTGCCGAGCGGGCGGGCACCTTCATCCCCCGCTTCTGCTACCACCCGCGCATGAAGTCGGTCGGGGTCTGCCGGATGTGCCTGGTCGAAGTGAGCGGCCCCCGCGGCGCCTCGCTGCAGCCCAGCTGCTTCCTCGAGGTCCAGCCCGGGATGGGGGTCACCACCGACTCGGACAAGGTGAAGAAGGCCCAGGACGGCGTCCTCGAGTTCCTGTTGGTCAACCACCCGCTCGACTGCCCGGTGTGCGACAAGGGAGGCGAGTGCCCCCTGCAGGACCAGACGCTGGCCTACGGCCCGGGCGAGACCCGGTTCGTCGAGGAGAAGCGGCACTTCGAGAAGCCCATCCCCATCTCCGAGCTGGTGCTCCTCGATCGCGAGCGCTGTATCCAGTGCAGCCGTTGCACCCGATTCGCCGAAGAGGTGGCGGGCGAGGCCCAGATCGACTTCATCGGCCGCGGGGAGCAGATCAAGGTCAACACCTTCCCCGAACTGCCGTTCTCGTCGTACTTCTCGGGCAACGTCGTGCAGATCTGCCCGGTGGGCGCCCTGACCGCCGCCCCCTACCGGTTCGCCGCCCGCCCGTGGGACCTCGACCAGGTCGAGTCGACCTGCACCACCTGTGCGGTGGGGTGCCGGGTGGCGGTGCAGTCCTCCTCCAACCGGGTCACCCGGCTCCTCGGCATCGATGTCGACCCGGTCAACCAGGGGTGGCTGTGCGACAAGGGCCGGTTCGCCTTCGACGCCGTCAACAGCGAGGAACGTCTGACCGAGCCGCTCCTGCGCAAGGACGGCGAGCTGGTGCCGGTGTCGTGGCACGAGGCGCTGGCCGCGGTCGCCGAGGGACTGCAGGGCGCCGCCGAGGCGGGCGGGGCGGAGTCCATCGGGTTCCTCGGTGGGGGGCGGCTCACCAACGAGGGGGCCTACGCATGGGCCAAGGTGGCCAAGGGCATCCTCGGCACCGACTCGGTCGACGCCCAGCTGGGCGACGGGCTCCCCGCAGAGGTGGTCCTCGGCCTGCCTCGGGCCACCATCGACCAGGCCGTGACGGCCGACACGGTGATCGTGCTCTCGGGCGACCTGCGCGAGGAGCTCCCGGTGCTCTTCCTCCGGCTTCGCTCCGCCATCGTGGACGGCGGGCCGTCCGTGATCGAGCTCTCACCCCGGGCCACCGCGCTCACCCCGTATGCGACGGCGTCACTCCGGTACGGGCCGGGCGGCGCCATCGCACTGGCCCAGGCCCTGGTGGGCAACGGTGCGCCTCGTGACGGGGGAGTGGATCCGGAAGACCTGGCCGAGGCCAGGCGGCTGGCCGGAGCGGCGAACGTGGTGGTCATCGCCGGCCGCCCGTCCCTGGCCGAGGACGGGGAACTGGTGGCCGAAGCGGCCCAGGTACTGGCCCGGGCCCTGCCCGCGGCGAGGTTCCTCCCCGCACTCCGCCGCGGCAACGTGCTCGGGGCCCTCGACATGGGCCTGGCCCCGGGGATCCTCCCGGGGCGGGTCACGCTCGACAGCGGACGTGCCTGGTTCGGCCAGGCCTGGGGCTCGGTGCCCGAGGCACGGGGCCGTGACGCGGCGGGCATCCTGGCCGCGGCCGCCGGCGACCAGGCGGAGGGGGGGCGCGTCCGCGCCCTGGTCATCCTCGGAGCCGACCCGTTGACCGACTTCCCCGACCATCGTCTGGCCGAGCGTGCCCTCGACGGCGCCGAGTTCGTGGTGACGGTGGCCTCGGCACCCGGACCGATCACCGAGCGCGCCGATGTGGTGCTGCCGGCGGCCGAGGCTCACGAGCGGCCCGGCACCACCACCAACATCGAGGGCCGCATCGCCCGTCTCGGGCAGAAGCTGGTGCCGCCGGGCCAGGCCTGGGCGGACTGGATGATCGCCGGTGAGCTGGCCGTCCACCTCGACGCCGACCTGGGCTTCGACTCGGTGGGCGCGGTCTGGGACGAGGTGGAACAGCTGGCACCGTCGCATCGCGGCATCACCCGCTCGCTCCTCGACACCCGGGGCGCCACTGACGGGGTGGTGGCCCCTCTCGTGGCCAGCGCGGTGTCGATCACCCGTCGGGCCCCGCTGCCGCTCGACCCGGTCGCCGTTCCGGGCGTGGAGTCGGTGGAACGCCAGGGTGCCCCTCCCCATGCCGGCCTGGCCGAATCGCCCACCGCCGACCTGGACCCGCCGGACGACGACGTGGCGCCCGGCGCCCGGCGGCCGGAGCCGCTGGTGGGCCCGGTCGATCTGGTGGTGCCGCATGTGGCCCCCGGTGACAGGTACTCGGTGCGCCTGGTGGCCTCGCGCACCCTCTACGACCTCGGGGCGGCGGTCAGCGCGGTGCCCGTCCTGGCCGGGCTGGTGGCCACCGCTCCACTGCGGGTCAACCCGCAGGACCTCGACGATCTGGGCGTGGCAGCCGGCGGCTCGGTCCGGGTGCGCACCGCCACCGCCTCGGCCTTGCTGGGCGCCGTTCCCGATGCATCGCTCCGGCGCGGGGTGGTGGCCACCGAGTTCAACGCCCCCCTGGCGCAGGGGACGGTCGGCGACCTCATCGACCTCGGCGGGCCCGTGGTCGAACTGCGGATGGAGACGCCATGAGCACGCTCGCCTCGGTTCTGCACCCCCTCTTCGGCTCGGGTGATCCGCTGTTCGCCAACGGGGTGGACTGGGTGGTCGTGCTCATCGTCCTGATCCAGGCGGTGGTGGTCTTCGTCGCCTTGATGGTGGCGGTGATGTTGATGATCTGGTTCGAGCGCAAGGTCATCTCCGACATGCAGAGCCGGATCGGCCCCAACCGCGCCGGCCCGTTCGGTATCGCCCAGACCATGGCCGACGGGATCAAGCTCTTCTTCAAGGAGGACCTGCTCCCCGACCAGGCCGACCGGTTCGTCTTCAAGCTGGCGCCGTACCTGACCATCATCCCTGCGTTCCTGATCTTCGCCATCGTGCCGATCGGCGGCGAGGCGACCATCGCCGGGCACACCTTCGAGCTGCAGCTGGCCGATCCCCCCATGGGGATCCTCTTCCTGCTGGCCCTGTCGGCGATCGGCGTCTACGGGATCATGCTGGCCGGGTGGTCCTCGGGTTCGAAGTACCCCCTGCTCGGGGCGGTGCGGGCGTCTGCCCAGATGATCTCCTACGAGGCCGCCCTGGGCATGACCGTGGTCATGGTGGTGCTGATCACCGGGTCGCTGAGCACCCGGACCATCGTCGACTCCCAGGCAGGGCACCTCTGGCAGTGGAACGTCATCCGGCTGGCCGTCGTCCCCTTCGTCATCTTCTTCATCGCCATCGTGGCCGAGACGAACCGGCCCCCGTTCGACCTGGTCGAGGCCGACTCCGAACTCGTCGGCGGCTTCGTCACCGAGTACTCGTCGATCCGGTTCGCGCTCTTCTTCCTGGCCGAGTTCATGAACACCATCACCATGTCCGCCATCACGGTGACCCTGTTCTTCGGCGGCCCCGACGGCCCGGTGCCCCACGTCGCCCATCTCCAATGGCTGTGGCCCATCCTGTGGTTCCTGGGCAAGACCATCGCCTTCTTGTTCGTGTTCGTCTGGTTGCGCGCCGCGCTGCCCCGGCTCCGCTACGACCAGCTGATGGACCTGGGCTGGAAGCGCCTGATCCCGGCGTCGCTGGGCTGGCTGATGATCGTGGCCGGCTTCGTGGTCGACGGATGGTGGGGACTCGGCATGGTGGCGGCGGTGATCGCCGGTGGCGTGCTGATCAGCCGGGCCTTCTCCATCGGCGCCGACCGCGAGGAGACCCGGGCCATCGTCCCCCCGGTGGGGATCCGCCTCTGGACCCGACAGCAGGAGCCGCGGACCTCCCCGTCGACAGAAGGAGGTGACGGCTGATGGCCGTCCCCGAGGTGCCGCGCGGGCGGCAGAACTTCCTGGGCGGGTTCAAACTGACCCTCGAGCATCTGGCGCGCCCCCCGGTCACGCTCCAGTACCCCGAGGAGAAGAGGCCCAAGCAGCCGCGCCAGCATGGTCGCCACGTCCTCAACAGGTACGAGGACGGCATGGAGAAGTGCATCGGGTGCGAGCTCTGCGCCGGGGTATGCCCGGCCGACTGCATCTACGTGCGCGGTCTCGACAACCCCCCGGACCACCCAGTGTCCCCCGGTGAGCGGTACGGATACGTCTACGAGATCAACTTCCTGCGGTGCATCCACTGCGACATGTGCGTGGAGGCGTGCCCCACCGAGGCGATCACCGAGTCGAAGCTGATGGAGTTCTCCTTCACCAACCGCAACGACGCCATCTACACGAAGAACGAGCTGCTGGTGGACGACGACGGCAAGCCACAGCACATGCCCTGGGAGGACTGGCGGGAAGGGGACGACCTGCACACCTCGGGATGGATGCGGGCCACCTCGCCCGGCGGCAGCGCGGAGTTCGAGGGTCGGGTGCAGTGGTCGGGGGAGCTGGGGTTCGGTGTCCGGTCGCCCGAAGGCGGGCAGAGCGCCCACCGTGACGACGCCACCACCGGCAGCCGGCAGTTACGCGACACCCTGCTGCGCCACCTGCGCCCCGTCGACATGCCCGCGGCCAACCGCGGCCCGCGAGGGGTCATCGGCCGAATGGTGGAGAAGGCCGAACGCTTCGCCCCGGGGGCCGGGAGGAAGCACCGCAAGCAGGCGGACGCCGACTACGCCCAGGCCGTGGTGGACGGAAACGCCGAGCGGGACGTCCCCGCTGCCGGCGTGCCAGACACACCAACGGCGGAGGTCGTCCCGACCGACACCGGCACGGAACCGGGTGGCCCTCGATGATCGGCCTGATCGGAGCGCTGGCCGCCGTGGCCTCGGCGGCCACCCACGCGTCGTGGGTCGATGTCGGGACCTTCTCGGTGGCCGCCGCCATCGTGCTGGCCGGCGCCATCGGCGTGGTCGTGGCCCGCAACCCGGTCCACTCGGCCCTGATGCTGGTGATGACCCTGTTCGGCGTGGCCGTGCTCTTCGTGCTCCAGCAGGACAGCTTCCTGGCCGCGGTGCAGGTCATCGTCTATGCCGGCGCCATCGTCGTCCTCTTCTTGTTCGTCATCATGTTCCTGGGGGTCGACCGTGAGGAGAACCTCGGCGTCGAGCCCCTCCGGGGGCAGCGTCCGCTGGCCGTCGGGTTGGTCGCCCTCGGCACCACCGGCCTCCTGTTGTTGGGCCAGGTGTCGGGATGGACCACCGGGGCCCCGCACGTGGCCGGGTCCGACACCGGGCAGCCCAACGTGAACCTGCTGGGCAAGTCGCTCTACACCACGTACCTCTTCCCGTTCGAGGCGACCGCCGCCCTGTTGATCATCGCCGTGGTCGGCGCGGTGGTGCTGGCCCGCAGGCCTCCGCCCTCCACCAACCCGGTCGATGACGAGGGCGGTGCCGGGCCGATCGATGCCACCGGGGACAGCGTGGCAGTCGACGCGGCTGCCGCTGCGGAGGTCGCCTCCCCGCCCAGGGAGGGAGGGATCCCGTTGCGGGCCCCACATGCCTCCGGCGTGGCCGGTTCGCCCGGTTCGCCCGGTTCGCCCGAGGAGATGGGGTCGTGACCATCAACGCCGACTGGTACCTCGCCCTCGGCGTGGTCCTGTTCTCCATCGGCGCCTTCGGTGTCCTGATCCGGCGCAACGTGCTTGTGATGTTCATGTGCGTGGAGTTGATGTTGAACGCCGCCAACCTGACCTTCGTGACGTTCGCCCGCGTGCTGCACGACATCGGGGGCCAGGTGCTGGTCTTCTTCGTGCTGGTGGTGGCGGCCGCCGAGGTGGTGGTCGGACTGGGGATCGTGGTCGCCATCTTCCGCCGTCGGGCAAACGCCACTGCCGACGACCTCCACATGATGAAGGGCTGACGGGACGATGCTGCACGTGACCTACCTGATCATCCTCCTGCCACTGGTCGGCTTCACCGTCCAGCTCCTTGTGGGGCGGCGGCTCGGGGATCCGGTGGCCGGCTGGGTGGCCACCTTCTTCATCGCAGCGTCGTTCCTCGTGTCGATAGGGGTCTACCTCGACCTGCTCATGGTGCAGGCCCCGGTGCGCACGTACTCCCAGAACCTGTGGACATGGATCCCGGTCGACCGCCTGCAGGTCCATGCCAGCCTGTTCGTCGACCCCCTGTCGATGACCATGGTGCTGTTCGTCACCGGCGTCAGCATGCTGATCCACCTCTACTCCATCGGGTACATGAAGGGCGACAGGGACTTCTCCAAGTTCTTCTTGTACATGAACCTGTTCGTCGCCTCCATGCTGATCCTGGTCCTGGGCAGCAACATGGTCGTCACCTACCTGGGCTGGGAAGGGGTCGGGGCCTGCTCGTACTGGCTGGTCTCGTTCTGGTTCACCCGCGACTCGGCTGCCAGTGCCGGGAAGAAGGCCTTCGTCTACAACCGGATCGGCGACGCCGGGTTCCTGTTGGCCATCTTCCTCACCTACGACAAGGTCCACTCGCTCGAGTACTCCACCGTCTTCGCCAACATCGACAAGATCGGCTCGGCCGACGTCACCGCCATCTGCCTGCTGCTGCTGGTCGGGGTGGTGGGCAAGTCGGCCCAGATCCCGCTCTTCCCCTGGCTGGCCGATGCCATGGAGGGCCCCACCCCGGTGTCGGCGCTCATCCACGCCGCCACCATGGTGACCGCCGGGGTGTACCTGCTCTGCCGCGTCAACCCCCTGTTGCATGCGTCGCCCGACGCCGCCCTGGTGGTCGCCATCATCGGGGCCGCCACCGCCTTCGTGGCCGCCACCATCGCCTGTGCCCAGAACGACATCAAGAAGGTGCTGGCCTACTCGACGGTGTCCCAGCTCGGGTACATGTTCCTGGCCATCGGGTGCGGCGCCTACGAGGCGGCCATCTTCTTGATGGTGGCCCATGCCTTCTTCAAGGGCCTGCTGTTCCTCGGTTCCGGCTCGGTCATCCACGGCCTCCACGACGAGCAGGACCTCAAGCGGATGGGCAATCTCCGCGCGTACATGCCGATCACCTTCATCACCTTCGCCGTCGGCTGGCTGGCGATCGCCGCCGTGCCGCCGCTGTCCGGCTTCTGGGCCAAGGGCGATGTGCTCGAGAACACCTGGGCGGCCCACCCGGCCCTCTGGGCGGTCGGCGTCGTGACCGCGGGGTTGACCGCCTACTACATGAGCCGCCTGACCGGCCTGGCCTTCTTCGGCAAGGACCGGTGGTCGGCCGAGGTGGCCATCGACGCCGGGGACGACCTGCCCGGTGCCCACCACTCCGAGGGCGCCATCCCCGAGCCCCACGAGTCGGTGTGGATCATGACGGTCCCCCTTTGGATCCTGGCCTTCTTCGCCGCCGTGGCCGGGGTGATGGCCATCTCTTCCAGCCGGTTCTCCCTGGCCAGCTGGATCGATCCGGTGTTCGGGGCCAACCTCTACAACGACCACCTCTCCAGCGCCTCGGTGTGGGCGCTGGCCACGATCGACGGGGTGGTCGCCGTCGTCTTCGTGGCCATCGGCCTCCGGCTCTGGATGACCCGGGCCCAGCGCCCGGCGCTCGAGGCCGCCTTCCTGAGGGGCGCCTGGTACATCAACGAGTTGTACGACGCCGTCTTCGGGCGCCCGTCCGAGCGCTTGGCCGCCTTCTGCGCGGACGTGGTCGATCCGAAGGTGATCGACGGGGCGGTCAACGGGGTGGCCTCGGCGGTCCGGGGGTCTGGCGCGCTGGTCCGCCGCACGCAGACCGGCTACGTCCGCAACTACGTGCTCGGGATCGTGGTCGGCACGGTGTTCGTGCTCGGGTTCATGCTGACCAGGTTGTGGTGGTCCTGATGGCGACCTCCACCGCCTTCCCCTACCTGACCGTGCTGGTGCTCGTGCCGGCCATCGGCGCCGTCCTGGTTGCGGTGATCCCGCGTCACGCGGTGGCGGCGTGGTTCCACGAGGCGCTGGGGGTGGCCGTCACCGTGGTCACCCTCTGTGTCGCGGCCGTCGTCGCCTTCAAATTCAAGGCGGGATACGGTGGCTTCCAGCTGGTGTCCGACCACATGTGGGCCAAGGACCTGGGAATCCACTGGTCGCTGGGCATCGACGGCATCTCGCTGTTTCTGGTGCTGTTGACCGCAGTGCTCTTCCCCCTCACCATCCTCGGGGCCCGGGCCCGGCGGGACCCGCGGTCGTTCGTGGGGTGGCTGCTCCTGCTGGAGGCTGCCTGCATGGGCAGCTTCGTCTCCCTCGACCTGGTGCTGTTCTTCTTGTTCTTCGAACTGACCCTGGTGCCCGCCTACTTCCTCATCGGCGGGTGGGGGTACGCCCGGAGGGGCTACGCCGCCATCAAGTTCTTCGTGTACACGTTCGCCGGATCCGCCTTCCTGCTGGTGGGCATCCTGGCGGTGGCGTTCATCCACCAGTCACAGACCGGTGTGCTGACCTTCGAGCTGCCTGCACTGATGCACACCCACTTCTCCGGGTCCGAGGGCGTGCTGCTCTTCCTCGCCTTCACTGCTGCGTTCGCGGTGAAGGCGCCGATCTTCCCCTTCCACACCTGGTCGCCCGATGCCTACGCCGAGGCGCCCACCGCGGGTTCGATCCTGATGGTGGCGGTGATGGCCAAGCTCGGCACGTACGGGATCATCCGGTTCGACCTCAACCTGTTTCCTCAGGCCAGCCGGACACTGGCCCCACTGCTCCTCACCCTGGCGGTCATCGGCATCGTCTACGGGGCGCTGGTCGCCTGCGCCCAGCGCGACCTCAAGCGCCTGTTGGCCTACTCGTCCCTGGCCCAGATCGGGTTCATCGCCCTCGGGACCTTCGCGCTCAACAGCCAGGGCCTCAGCGGCGGCGTGCTCCAGATGGTCAACCACGGACTGGTCATCGCCACCCTGTTCATCCTGGTGGGGTGGATCTACGAGCGGCGTGCGACCTGGCAGGTCACCTCGCTCAAGGGGCTCCAGTCACCGGCCCCGGTGCTGGCCGGGATCTTCACCGTCGCCATGATGGCCTCCATCGGCGTGCCCGGACTCAACGGGTTCGTAGGGGAGTTCCTCATCCTCATCGGCACCTTCGTCGCCCACCGGTGGTGGGCAGTGGTGGCCACCGGTGGCGTCATCGTGGCCGCGGTCTACCTGTTGTGGGGCTACCAGCAGGTGTTCCATGGCGAGCCGACGGCGGAGGACGCCAAGACCCGGGACCTGAGCTGGAACGAGCGCCTCATCGTCGCCCCGTTGATCATCCTCATCGTCCTGCTGGGCGTCTTCCCCAAGCCGCTGTTGGACCGGATCACCCCCTCGGTGAACCAACTGGTCGTCCACGTCGACCAGGTGACCAACACCAAGGTCCCCGCCGGCCTCGAGCCCCGCCCGGTGGCCACGGCCGCGCCCCGACACGACCCGTCGCTGGCCATCGCCGCCCCGAGGCCCCCTGCTGACCCCGGGTCGCGCACCGCAGGCCCGACGGGAGGGACCCCCTGATGCCCACCCTCCACCTGCTGGCCACCAGCTCGGCGACCCCGACCATCCACACACCCCACGTCGACTACCTCAGCATCCTGCCCATGGTGATCATGCTGGGAGGCGCACTGTTCCTGATGGTGGCGTCCTCCCTGTTCCGCAAGATCCTCAGCGTGGGGACTGGAACGCTCGTCGCCTCGGCGGTGTCGATCGCCGCACTGGTGGCTGCCCTGTTCCAGTGGCACCAGGTCAGCACTCACGGCGCCCAGGTGACCATCGCCGGCGCCATCGCCTTCGACGGCTTCGACGTGTTCATCCAGATCGTCGTGGCCATCGCCATGCTGTTGACGGCGCTGATCGGCGACGGGTACCTCCGGCGCGAAGGCGTGGAGGGACCCGAATTCCATGTCCTGGCCATGGCGTCGGCCTCCGGGGCCATGATGATGGGGGCGGCCAACGATCTCATCGTGATCTTCCTGGGCCTGGAGATCATGTCCATCGCCCTCTACGTGCTGGCCGCCTTCAACCACAAGAGGGCGGAGTCCGGGGAGGCGGCCCTCAAGTACTTCGTGCTCGGGGCCTTCTCCTCGGCGGTGTTCGTCTACGGGATCGCCCTGGTCTACGGGGCCACCGGGTCGAGCAACCTGCCCCAGATCGCCGACTACCTGTCCAGGAACGTGATCGCCTCGAACGGGGTACTGCTGGCCGGCCTGGCCCTGCTGCTGGTCGGCTTCGGGTTCAAGATCGCCGCGGTGCCGTTCCACATGTGGTCGCCCGACGTGTACGAGGGCTCCCCGTCACCGGTCGCCGGGTTCATGGCCGCCGTGGCCAAGGCCGGCGCCTTCGCCGCCTTGCTCCGCGTGTTCGTCTCGTCCTTCGGCACCGTGCGGGCCGACTGGCAGCCGATCATCTGGGCACTGGCCGTGCTCAGCCTGCTGGTCGGGGCGGTGGTGGCCCTCATGCAGCGGGACGTGAAGCGGATGATGGCGTACTCGTCCATCAACCACGTGGGCTTCATCCTGCTCGGCGTCGAGACCGCCACCGCACGCGGGGTGTCGGCGTCGCTCTACTACGTGTTCACCTACATGTTCCTGGTCATCGGGTCGTTCGCGGTGATCACCGTGATGGCCCGGGACGGTGACACCGGGAACCAGATCTCCGATTACCGGGGCCTGGCCCGACGGCAGCCGCTGGTGGCCCTGGCCTTCGCCGTGCTCCTGCTGGGCCAGGCCGGGGCGCCGTTCACCACGGGGTTCCTGGCCAAGTTCGGGGTGGTGAGCGCCGCGGTCGACACCCACGGCTACGTCCTGGCCGTGGTGGCCATGGTGTCGGCAGCCATCGCCGCCTTCTTCTACCTGCGGTTGGCCGTGACCATGTACTCCCCCGTGGGCCTGGTCGGGAACGCGGCCGATGACGGGGGCGATGACGAGGCGTCGGCTGTGGCCGGACCGGTCGGTGGCGACGGTGCGGTATCGAACCTGCAGGTGCTGACCGATGCGCCCCCGACCGAGGCGGTCACCGAACGCGGGCTCGTCACCGTTCCGGGGCTGACCGCACTGGCAATCGGCGTGTCGGTGGCGTTCACCCTCGTGTTCGGGATCTTCCCCGGGCCCATCCTGGACTTCGCCCACCAGGCCACCCTCCTCTTCACCTAGGGTCGCCGTTCCGCCGCCGGCAGCAAGGGCGTTGGGTCCGATCCCCGAACACGGGCGGCTGCCCGGGTACTGTCGTTCGGGCAGATGATCGTGTGGGGCGAGGACGAGGAGTGAGCGATGGCCAACAGTTCGGGATCGCCGGGTCCGGGGTCGTCCCCGGCCAAGAAGCGTGACCCACGTGAGATCACCCGCATCATCGTGGCCGTGGCAGCCCTCGTCCTGCTGATCGCCTTCGTGCTCGGCAACAGTCAGACCGTGAGGGTCAGCTTCGTCTTCTTCCACGCCGACATCAGCCTGATCTGGGTGCTACTTATCGCCGCCGTGCTCGGCGCACTGGTCGACCGACTGGTGATCATCCTCCGGTCCCGGCGCAAGAAGGCGCGCAAGCCGTAGCCCCCCGCAGCCGCAGCCGCAGTGACCCGGATCGCCCTGGGGCGTCGATCGGGGAGCACAGGCCAGGGCGCGGACAGGCCCGCGAGGTACGATGATGGCCCCATGAGCCAGTTCACACCGGACGTACGGGCTGCCCACGGGCGCGAGGCACGGGCCCTGGTGCCCCGCACGCGTCACGGCGAGTGGCAGGTGCCGTCCGATCGCACGGATCCCCTGGAGATCTTGGCCCTGCAGGCCGCCACCCGGATTCCCGACCTGGTCCCCATCCGCTACGGCCGCATGGCCGCCTCGCCGTTCGCCTTCTTCCGGGGTGCAGCGGCGGTGATGGCGGCCGACCTGGCCCACGAGGAGCACTCCCATCTCGACGTACAGCTGTGCGGGGACGCCCACCTTCTCAATTTCGGTGGGTTCGCCTCACCCGAGCGGGACATGGTCTTCGACGTCAACGACTTCGACGAGACGATTCCCGGGCCGTTCGAGTGGGACCTGAAGCGGCTGGCGGCGAGCTTCGAGGTAGCGTCGCGCGGTCGCGGGTTCGACGACGCCCTGCGCCGCTCGCTGGTCTCGCTCACCGCCCGTGGCTACCGCGAGGCGATCCGGGAGTTCGCCACCATGCGGAACCTCGAGATCTGGTACTCCAAGCTGGACGGGACGGTGCTGCAGACGAAGTGGGGGAACGAGGCGGGCAAGACGGTCATGGGCAACTTCGAGCACCGGGTGGTCAAGGCCCGGAGCAAGGACCATCTGTCGGCGATGGCCAGGCTGACCGCCGAGGTCGACGGCGCGCTGCAGTTCGTCGACGACCCGCCGCTGATGGTCCGGGCCGACGAGGTCTTCGCCGACCCGCACTCCGTGGAAGTGGTGACCTCCCTGTTCCGCGGGCAGTCCGAGTACCGCCAGACCATGTCCGGGGACCACCAGCGCCTGTTCGAGCGCTACGAGTTCGCCGACCTGGCGCGCAAGGTGGTCGGCGTGGGCAGCGTGGGCACCCGGTGCTGGGTGGCCCTCTTCATCGGGCGCGACCACGTTGACCCGCTGGTCCTCCAGATCAAGCAGGCCGAGGAGGCGGTCGGCGAGCCCTTCCTTGCCAAGAGCCAGTACGCCAATCAGGGCCAGCGGGTGGTCGAGGGGCAGCGGCTCATGCAGAGCGCCAGCGACATCTTCCTCGGGTGGAACCGCATCACCGCGGAGGACGGCGTCGCCCGCGACTTCTACATGCGGCAACTCTGGGACTGGAAGCTGTCGGCCGACCTCGAGACCATGCTGCCCGAGGGCCTGGCCATCTACGCCCAGATGTGCGGGTGGACCCTGGCCCGCGCCCACGCCCGCTCGGGCGACGCCATCGCCATCGGCTCCTACCTCGGGGCCGGCGACCGATTCGACCAGGCCATGTGCAGGTTCGCCATGGCCTACGCCGACCAGAACCAGAAGGACTACGAGGCCCTCAAGCTGGCCATCGCCACCAACAAGGTCCATGCCATCAGCGGGGTCTGACCCCGACGACCGATCACCCAGAGACAGCGAACCACCGAGAGACAACCACCGCGAGACAAGAAAGGCGGAACCGTGCCGCTCCACAAGCACCAATCCATCCGTGAAGATCTGCTGGACTCGGTCTATGCCGGCCAGGACCTGCTGACCACCCTGCCGGCCAACCGCTTCCCCACACAGGAGATGCGTCCCGACGACGCGTTCCAGGCCATCTCCGACGAGCTGCTGCTCGACGGCAACGCCCGCCAGAACCTGGCCACCTTCTGCCAGACCTGGGAGGAGGACGAGGTCCACCGACTGATGGACCTGTCGATCAACAAGAACATGATCGACAAGGACGAGTATCCCCAGACCGCCGAGATCGAGCGCCGCTGCGTCCAGATGCTGGCCGACCTGTGGAACGCCCCGAAGGAGGGCGGTGCCGTCGGGTGCTCGGCCATCGGCTCGTCGGAGGCATGCATGCTCGGCGGCATGGCGGCCAAGTGGCGGTGGCGGGCCAAGCGTCAGGCCGAGGGCAGGCCCACCGACAAGCCCAACATGGTGTGCGGCCCCGTCCAGGTGGTGTGGCACAAGTTCGCCAGGTACTGGGACGTCGAGATGCGCGAGATCCCGATGTCACCCGGCAAGTACTGCATGGACGTGGACCAGATGCTGGCCCAGGTGGACGAGAACACCATCATGGTGGTCCCCACCTTCGGGGTGACCTACACCGGCGCCTACGAGCCGGTGGCCGAGCTGGCCGCCGCCCTCGACCAGTTGGCCGAGGAGACCGGCCTCGACATCGACATCCACGTGGACGGGGCGTCGGGTGCCTTCCTCGCCCCGTTCTGCGCCCCCGAGGTGGCGTGGGACTTCAGCCTCCCCCGGGTGAAGTCGATCTCCACCTCGGGCCACAAGTTCGGCCTGGCCCCCCTCGGGGTGGGGTGGGTGCTGTGGCGTGACGCCTCCGAGCTTCCTGACGACCTGATCTTCCACGTCACCTACCTCGGCGGGGACATGCCGGTCTTCCAGATCAACTTCTCACGGCCCGCCGGCCAGATCGTGGCCCAGTACTACAACTTCGTCCGGCTGGGCCGGAAGGGGTACCAGGACGTGCACGACTCGTGTTACACGACGGGTCAGTACCTGGCCACCGAGATCGTGAAGCTCGGGCCCTTCGAGCTGCTGTGCGACGCCGATCCGCAGACGGGCATCCCCTCGGTGGCCTGGCGGATCAAGGAGGGGGAGGACCCCGGTTACACCCTCTACGACGTGGCGGACCGCCTGCGGGTGAAGGGCTGGCAGGTGCCCGCCTACCCGCTGACCGGCTCGGTGGCCGACATCTCGGTCCAGCGGATCCTGGTGCGCCAGGGCGTCAGCCGGGACCTGGCCAACCTGCTCCTCGGCGACATCAGAGAGTCGATCGCCCACTTCGACAAGCACCCGGTGTCGGTGGCGATGACCAAGGAGGAGTCCGGAGGGTTCAGCCACCTGTAGGGGAGGTCACCCTGCGGGCCGCCCACAGAGGGGCCGGCCGTGTTCACCCCGGTGCGGGGAGCGTCCAGTCCACCTTGATCGGGCGGCTGGTGAACATCCGCGGGCGCCCGACCGGCGCCGGTCGGTCGGTGGTCCACGGCGCGGGGGCGGCCATGGTCAGGCCGGCCAGTCCCCGCACCGCCGAGTCGTAGCCCGAACGGATGGCGGCGAAGCGGTGCCAGCACTCCTCGCGCTTCTCCTCGGGAACCGGCAACAAGGGGTGGAGCCGGTCCAGCGCGGCGATGTACTCCTCTCGGCGGATCGAGATGTCCGGAGCGGACCCCGAGGCCGCGCCGATGAGGTCGACCAGTCGGACGGGCTCGGGGATGGGAAGCGCGGCGGCCCGCGCTATCCGGACCAGGGTGGGCACGCCGTAGGCGAGGGCCATGATCGGCCCCTTCACCTCCTCGGCGGCATGCTCCTCGGTGCTGTAGTCCGATGCCGACGCGAGCAGGGCCGCGCCGTCCAGTACGGTCCCGATCGAGGCCACCCACGACTGTTCCGGCGACGATTCGGGGAAGTAGCAGAGGGCGGGGAAGTCGGTGTGGGTCCGGTCCAGCTCGAGCATCCAACCGGACGCCGTCGACCACAGCTGGGTGTCGTCCAGCGTGCCCAGGTGCTGGAGGTTGGCGAGGAGGTCCACCGGCGAGTTCGGTGTGCCGGCGAACGGACGCAGCACGCTGATGCCCTTCTCCCTCCCGTGGTGGGCGGCGTAGATGGTGGGCAGGTAGCTGATCAGGAGGGCCACCAGGCCGAGCCCGATGGTGGCCTCGATGAACGTCAGCCAGATCCGGCTGGTGCCCGTCGGCTCGGCGAAGCCCAGGGTGAACAGTGATGATCCGCTGACCTCGAACGATCGCTGCAACGAGCCCGCCCCTGCCCCCCAGAAAATGAGGGTGAAGCTGGCGGTGACGAGGAGCATCCACACCAGAGGGAGGCTGACCAGGGCGATCGGAGCGTAGAGGGCGCGCAGGTTGGCCCGGCGCTCCTTGTTCCGCCACCGGTGCACGAGGATCCGGTCGGCCACCGCGAATACGAACCGGGAGATGCTGGTGAACCCGTTGCGGGGGAGGACCACCGTCTCCAGGGCGGAGATGAGCACGGACATGGCGAGCACCGTGCCGAGCAGGAGGGAACCGACCTGGAGAAGGGTCACACCACTGCTCCGTGGGCGGCGACGGGTGGGCGGACGCCGGTGCCGGGTCCGGTCATTGCGAGAGGATCAGGTAGCAGCTGCGCCCCACGAGCCAGAAGCCGATGGTCAGCCAGAGGGCGATGATGACCTGGTTGATGCGCGTCTCCGACCGGTGGCGCAGGGCGTCCGGTCGTTTCCTCGCCGCCCTCCTGCAGAAAGGTGGCAAACAGATCCATGGCGGGCCGGGTGTGCAACCGGTCACCCGTGCGTTTCCAGTGCCGCAGTGCCGGGCGCGGCACCCGGTGCCGCGGCCGACGGCGGTGCCGATGCGTCCCCGCCCCCCGACGTCGCTGATTCCGCGGTCCGTCGGGCCTCGCGGAGCTCGGTCGGCGTCTGGGGAAGCCACGCGGTGGTGGCATAGGCGACCACCACGGCGACGATGACCAGGGGCATGACATCGAGCCCGTCGCTGTAGAGCAGCAGCGTGGCCAGCAGCGTGGAGGTCAGGGGAAGCTTGAGCATCACCGTGCTCATGGCCCCGATCCCCATGCCCACCGCGGGAACCAGCGATAGCCCCGCAAGGTGCGACGCTGCGATCCCGCCCGCCGCTCCGATGAACAACGACGGGAAGACCGGGCCGCCCCGGAAGCTGGACAGCGAGAGCCCGTAGGCGATGGCCTTGCAGGCCACCAGCAGGACCAGTGCCCCGACCGACCAGCCGGCGGCGTGCTCGACCAGGCCGGGGAGCGTGTTCTGACCGGAGAAGAGGACCTCCGAGGCGCTCTTCCCGCTCGCTTCGCTGAAGACGACGGCCAACCCTGCCACCGCCAGGCCGACCAGCGGCATGAGGAGGAAGATCCGTTTCTCGACCGGAGGCCGCACCACGAGCCCCAGGAGGCGGACGCCGGTGCCGAGCACGGAGGCTCCCAGGCCGATCACGATGGCCCAGCCGAACATGGCGATCGTCGGGTGGTGGAACGGGGGAAGGCCGGGGATGCCCAGCGAGAACGTCCCCCACCCGGTCAGCGAGTTGAGGCCGATGAAGCACAGGGTCCCGATGCCGGCGGCCAGGAGCCCCGGGACCAGCACCAGCCCGAGCACCGGTCCTCCGAAGCCTGCCGCCTCCATCAACAGGAAGCCGCCGGCGAGCGGTGATCCGAACAGGGTGCTGATGGCGGCGAAGCTTCCCGCTGCGGCCATCACGGTGCTCGCCGTCGGCGGGGCGTCCTTTTTGGCCAGCTTGACGGCGATGACGCCCAGGGTCCCGCCGATGGCGATCAACGGTGCCTCGGGACCGAGGACCACGCCCAGGCTCAGGGTGGCCAGGGCGGCGAGGACGACACCGGGCAGGTCATGGGGGTCGGGTGTCCCGCCGGCATGGAACCCGTCGGCCGGGGAGTGGCCGCCCCTCCCCGGCAGGAAGGTGATGGCCAGGCTGACCAGGATGCCGGCCAGTCCGAGGACGGGGAGCGGCCACCAGGCCGGCGTCCCATGGAATCCGAGTTCGCTCGGGAGGGACGCGAAGAACCAGTGCTGCAGCACGGCGACCACTTTGAGGAACGCGTACGCGACGGCGGACACCGGCACGCCCATGACGGCGGCCAGTACCAACAGCTGGACGTAGCTCCGCGTCCGCAGCATGGCCATCGGATCGGGGGCTGCCGCCAGTGGAGGAGCGCCCACCGGGGCCGGCACGGTCACGGCCGCACCCTCGGCACCCGCCCGCCTGCCCGGATTGCGCGCCGCCACTGCCGGCGAGCGCACCGCGCCACCTGGTGCGCAGCCCGCCCGGGATCAGTCACCGGGGTCGTTGGCCTGTCGGAACTTCCGGATGAACACGAACACCACGACGATGGCCATGGCGGCAAAGACGATCGCACCGACGTAGTACACGGATCTCCCTCATTCGTTAGAACTCCGTTTTCGTGCACCTTAGGGGCATCGGGGCGCCGGGGGATGATCCGGCCCGCCAAACGGCCTCGCCAGGTTATGGTCCCGCCGAACGCCCCCCACCTCGCACTATTGTGCTGGGCAGTCCCCAAACCAAGGAGCAACACCGAACATGCTTGCCTACACCTATCCGATACTCGGCATCTTCTGGACGATGCTCGAGTTCTTCATCTTCATCCTGTGGATCTGGCTCCTCATCTTCATCTTCATGGACATTTTCCGCAGCCACGACATGGGCGGGCTCGCCAAGGCGCTCTGGGTGATCTTCGTCATCATCCTCCCCTTCATCGGGGTCCTCGTCTACCTGATCGCCCGGGGCGGCAGCATGCACGAGCGTGCGGAGGCCCAGGCGGCCCAGCAGCAGAAGGCGTTCGATGCCTACGTGAAGCAGGCTGCCGGAACGGCCGGTGGCAGCAACGTGGACGATCTCGCCAAGCTGGCCGATCTCAAGTCGAAGGGCGTCATCACCGACGCCGAGTTCGAGGCGCAGAAGGCCAAGCTCCTCAGCTGACGTGCCGCAGCCGACCTCTCGGTCGGCTGGGAGCAGTGACGAGTGGTAGGCCGGTGGCCGCCTCGTGGGGTTCGTCCCCCCGGGGCGGCCACCGCCGCACCGGGGCAAGAGTTTCCGCACCGGGGCAGCCGATACCCCCTCGGACGCCTGCGCGGCCCGTGCCGTGCGCCCCGGTCGACGGTCCCGGGACCCGGACGGGAGCGCCGGTACAGTTGCGGTGTGGCTACCGACGAACCTGATGCCGACATCGACGCGCTGAAGCACACGGTCGAGGATCTCGAGAAGGAGAACGAGGCGCTCCGCGTCGCCGAGGAACAGAAGCACGCCGGCCGGACGAAGCGCCGGGTGAAGGCGATCTCCTCGTGGGTGCTGATCGTGCTGGCCTGCATCCTTGCCGTCGTGTCGGTCTTCGCCGCCTTCGCACGAAACGAACTGCTCAACACCGACACCTTCGTCAGCACGGTCACCCCGCTGGCCGCCAACCCGGCGATCCAGCAGGCGGTGGCCACCAGGGTGAGCGACCAGCTCGTCGCCCAGACCGACCTGGAGCAGCGGGTGAAGAACGCGCTGCCCGCCAAAGCCGGGTTTCTGACTGCGCCGCTCACCTCCGAGGTCAAGAGCGTGGCCGATCAGCTCACCTTGAAGCTGGTCCAGTCCAGTGCCTTCCAGAAGCTGTGGGCAGCCTCCGTCCGGGGCTCCCACCAGCAGCTGGTGGCGTTGCTGACCGGTTCGAAGGAGGGGGCCTTCGAGGCCAGCAACGGCGAGGTGACGGTCAACCTCTCCCAGATCGAGGCCGCCGCCAAGAAGCAGCTCGATGCCAGGGGCCTCACCGTGTTCAACAAGGTCCCCACCGTCCACGGGCCCGACCTGGTGCTGTTCCGCTCGACCCAGCTCCAGAAGGCCCAGCGGCTCACCAAGCTGGCCAACAGGGCGGTGCTGATCCTCCCCATCGTGACGCTCCTCCTCTTCGCAGGGGGCATCCTGCTGGTGGAGGACCGGCGCAAGGGACTGGTGCGGGCGGCCGCCGGACTGGCCCTCACCATGGCACTGGTGCTGGTGGTGGCCTCGGTGGCCCGCAACCAGTACCTCAACTCGCTGCTGCCCTCCCAGCCCAAGGACGCAGCTGCCGCGGTCATCGACACGGTGAGTGCCGTGCTGCTCGACACCATCCGGACCATCCTGATCGTGGCCGCCCTGGTGGCCCTCGGTGCCTTCGTCGCCGGCAACTCGTATGTCCGGTCGTTCGTCGGCTCGCGGAGCAAGCCGTCGTGGATGACCGGCGGGCCGGTGCACGGCTTCGTGGCCGCACACCGCAAGGGCCTGCAGTGGGCGGTGCTCGGCGTAGGGCTGCTCATCCTGGTGGCGTGGAGCCAGCCGACGCCGTTCGTGGCCGTGATCGTCCTCCTGATCACGCTGGCGGTGATCGGGTTGATGGGCATCTACGCGCGCATGGAGCCCGGTCCGCGGGAGGAGGCGCCAGGCCTCGGGGCAGGGGAGGACCCGGCTCCCGCGCTCCGGCCTGGCCCCGCGGCCGAAGTCGACGCCCCCGCTGGTTCCGCCGGCGAGTGACCTCCGGGTCAGGGCCGCCAGCCGGCCAGTCAGCGGGGGCGACGAGAGCACCTCTCGTGAGGAGCGGGCCGTGGCCCGGCTCCTTCCGGCTCGTTCCCGGCGCCTTCGGGCTCCTTCCAGCGCCGACCAGCGGGTCCTATGCCTTCGTGGATGTGGGGCCCGGGTCGGCCGTGGGGGCCTCGACGTGGGCAGGACCATCGGCGGGCCCGAGCGGCTCGCCGTTCTCGTCCCACTGTCCGAGCGAGGCGGCGATGAACTCCTCGGTCTCCCGCTGCGCCGCCACCATCCGCTTCTCCGCTCCCGCGGCCAGCAGCCTTCCCAGCACGGGGATCTCCCAGAGCGACTCGGCACGAAGGATGGCCATCACCACCGGCACCAGGTGCTCGGCCGTGTCGAAGACGACGTAGCGGGGTAGCCACTCGGGCTCGTACTTGGCGTTGAACCGCCACAGTGACTCGATCTGGGCGAAGTTCGACAGCCGCTTGAGGAACCAGCGCTCTGCCCGCTGCACGGTCCCGTCGCCCCTGTCACCGGACAGGGTCGAGCGCAGGGCCGCGAAATTGAGGCTGAGGCCCTCGAACCCGCGGGTCCCGAGATGCTCGATGGTCGAGCACAGCGCGAAGTCCAACAGGCCATTGGGGTGGTCGCCCGGGTCGCGCCGCATGAGGTCGAGCGAAAACCCGTTGATGCCCGCCGCCGGCACGAACTGGCACATGGCTGCCGCCGTTCCGTCGGGCGCCCGGACCACCGCCAGCACGAGGCCGGTATCTCGCGGGTCGAAGATCCGGCCGAGCATCATCGAGAAGCCCCGCTCGTGCTCGCCCTGCCGGCTCAGGCGCATCAGTCCGGTGAGCTCCTTGGAGAGCGCGGGGTCGAGGTGGGCAGGATCGTGGAAGGTGGCGGTGTAGCCGTACTTCTTGACCCGGTTGTGGGCCTGGCGCAGCCCCTTCATGTGCTTGCCGGACAGTGCGAACGACTGGACCTTCACCACCGCCTCGTCGCCGAGGTAGATGTTGTGCATCCCCGAGTCGCGGTAGATGGGCAACCACTCCTCGCCGGCGCCCATCACCGCGGTGGTCCAGCCGTGGTCGTCGGCGAACTCGCGGAACGCCCCCCACACCTGCTCGCGCTCGTTCAAGGGACCGATGGGATCGGGGGAGATGAGGCAGACCCCGCCGTAGACGGCGTAGGCGACCAGGCTGTCGCGATGGAAGAACCACTTCTTGTCCGACCGCAGGGCGAAGTAGTCGAGTGTCGAGGAGCCGTGGCGGCGCACGATGTCGCGGGCCCGGAACTCCGCGGCCCTGCCCGAGGTCAGTCGGCGGTCGACCACCGGCCGCGTCAACAAGAACAGAGTCACCACCACCAGGGACAGCCCGATGGTCAGGAGGGCCGCGGAGAGAAAACGGTCGGCCCGTTGGGGGAGCGGCACCGTGGTGATGCCGACGAATCGCTCGGCCACCGCCCACAGGGCCGTCCACCACGGGATGGTGGCTTGATGGTCCTTGTCGATATGGGTGAAGAGTTCGATGGAGGCGGCGGCGACCACGGTGATGCCGATCACGCTGACCATCAGCGTCAGCAGCGCCGATCGGAGGGACGAGGCGTCGGAGGCGGCCTGGAACTCCTTGCGGTTGGTGACCAGCAGCACCAGGACGGCCAGTGTCACCAGCGATTCCTCGAAGTCGGCGCCGGCCACGATGTGCAGGAAGATGGTGCCAGCCAGCAGTGCCACCGCCACCCGCCAGGCCCGCCGCTGGCCGCGGAGGATACCCCTGCCAAGGGCGATCAGGGCAAGACCGGCCACGGCGATGAGGGCACCGGCAGCGACACTGGCGCGCAGGGGGAGGAACTGCTCCACCGCGTGCAGCCGCCCCCGCAGCGGCGGGGTGACGGCATCGATCAGGTCGATGATCCCGGTCAGCAGGATGGCGGCGGACGCCAGCCGGCGCACCCGCCTGGTCCGGCGATGGGACTGGCGCAGGTCGGGCGCCGGGGGCCACGAGTGGCCCTGGGGATACGAGGCCACGAGCGCCGGATGGAGCGTCCCGGCGTGCCGCCCCCTGGTGATCACCCGCTCGAGGAAGCTGGGCGAGGCGAGGTCGGTGTGACCCAACAGCATCCGGACGTGCAGTTCGGCTCCGGTCTCCAGCTCGACCCAGCTCACCCGCCGGCTGTGCAGGAAGACCGGGGGAAGCCCCAGCCTGCCGCCGTGCTCCTCCACCACCTCAGCCGTGGCCCCGACGTTGGCGTAGAAGCCCACACCGAGGTTGGTGAGCTCGGATTGGAACGTGGCCGCCGTGATCAGGCCGGCGTAGCCGTTGGCGACCAGTCGCCGGGCGTCGTCCCGGGCCGTATCGTTGGCCCCCCCCTCGGACTGCACCGCATGGAGGGTGCCGCCGCCCAGGATCGACCACATGCGGCGGCTGAGCAGGCCGAGCACCAGCGCCATGACCACCAGGACCACCAGGGCCACCAGTGAGGCGACGACGATCTGGTCGTTGAGGTCGGCCTGGTGGGCATGGCGGATGGCCCGCGCCGGCAGCCCGGACCCGATGTGCCCGAGGACCCAGGGGGTGGCGGCCACCCGCAGCAGCAGGGCCACGACGAATGGCACCAGCAGCCACCAGGCATGGCGTCCGAACCGGCGGTACAGCGTACGGGAGACCACGAACCGTGACTGCGCCGACGGGTCGGTGAGCCGGTCGAGGCCGGCCAGCCAGGGTGCGTCCTCTGGGGACTTCACGGCCAGTGTCCGCCATCCGCTCCCGGTCGGCGGTGCTGCGACGAGCCCCGGCTTGGCGTCGGCGCCGGGGTGGAACGCCTCGGGCCCTCCCTCGCCCGATGCCTGGGCACACTGGCCCGGTTCCACCCGCACCACCCGCTCGCCGGTGACGGTATGGAGGTGGAGGTCGACCGGCCCCATCTGCTCGACCCCGACGGCGGCGATGGCGGCCACGGTCTCGGGGTCGGTGTCGTAGCCCGGTTCGTGCGTGCCGGTCTGACGGATGACCCGGCGCTCGTCGAGCGCGAGGAAGCCGGCGAGCGCCTGGGCGAGGGCCGGATGGGCCTCGATCGCCCGCCGGGCCTCGACGACGGGCGTGTCCACGCCGGTCAGGTCGAAGAGGTTGCCGGCGATGATCAGGATGCCCGGGCCGTCCCAGGTGTCGAGGGCGCGGGCCAGCTCTGCGGTGACGGCCGACGTCGACGGGGTGGCCTGTTGTCTGAGCAGCAGGTCGCTGACCACCACCACCCGTCGTCCCAGGGGCACCTCCACCCCGGTGCCACCGGGCTCCGGTATGAAGGTGGCGTCGGGTGCCGCTGGCGACCGCCCGCCGAGCTCCACCGCGTCCTGCGGTTGTGTGGTCGTGGTCACGTCCCCTCCATCGTAGAGTCCCCCCGGCGTTAGGCTGAGGCGCGCCCAGGCGGAGTGGTCTCCGCTGGTACCAGCACAGGATGAGGGAGCCATGCCCGACGATGCAGCACACCGCCCGGAGGCAGGGGCCCCATCGTCCGAGGCCACCATCGAGGACTATCTCACCGAGGACCGCGTCTTTCCGCCCTCCGAGGAGTTCCGGCGCCAGGCGCTGGTCTCGGACCCGGCCGTCTACCGGCAGGCCGCCGATGACGTACCCGGGTTCTGGGCCCGGCAGGCCGGGGCGCTCGACTGGTTCACCGCGTGGGACACTGTCCTCGAGTGGGACCTGCCGTTCGCCCGCTGGTTCGACGGGGGCACCCTCAACGTGTCCTACAACTGCCTCGACCGGCACGTGGCCGCCGGGCGCGGCGACAAGGTGGCCTTCCACTGGGAGGGCGAGCCGGGCGACACCCGGACCGTCACCTACGGCCAGCTGCTGACCGACGTGTCGAGGTTCGCCAACGTGCTGCGCGGACTGGGCGTCGGCCGCGGCGACCGGGTGGCCGTCTACATGCCGATGATCCCCGAGCTGACGGTGGCCATGCTGGCCTGCACCCGCATCGGGGCGGTGCACTCGGTGGTGTTCGGCGGGTTCTCGTCCGATGCCCTGCGCGACCGGATCCTCGATGCCCAGGCGCGGGTGGTGCTCACCGCGGACGGCGGGTGGCGCCGGGGCGCACCGGTGCAGTTGAAGGCCAACGTGGACATGGCGGTCTCGGAGGCGCCGTGCGTGGACCACGTGGTGGTGGCCCGACGGATCGGCGACCCCAGTGATGCCGTCGGGGCGACGCTGACGCCGGGACGCGATCACTGGTGGCACGAACTGCTGAGTGGCGACGACGATGCCGCCGGAGGCGCGCCATCCGACCAGTGCGATCCCGAGCACATGGCCGCCGAGGACCTGTTGTTCATCCTCTACACCTCGGGCACCACGGCGGCGCCCAAGGGGATCATGCACACCACCGGGGGATACCTGACCCAGGTGGCCTACACCCACCGTGTGGTGTTCGACCTCCGTCCCGAGCGCGATGTCTACTGGTGCGCGGCGGACATCGGATGGGTCACCGGCCACAGCTACATCGTCTACGGGCCGCTGGCCAACGGCGCCACCTCGGTCATGTACGAGGGGACGCCGGACTTCCCCGATCGCGACCGCTGGTGGTCGATCGTCGAGCGCTACGGGGTGACGATCCTCTATGCCGCGCCAACCGCCATCCGGACGTTCATGAAGTGGGGAACCGACTACCCGGGCCGCCACGACCTGACCTCCCTCCGGGTCCTCGGCTCGGTCGGCGAGCCGATCAACCCCGAGGCCTGGATGTGGTACTCCACCCACATCGGCGGCGGGCGCTGCCCGGTGGTGGACACCTGGTGGCAGACGGAGACCGGCGCCATGATGATCGCCCCCCTGCCGGGGATCACCACCACCAAGCCGGGGTCGGCGACCTTCCCCCTGCCGGGCATCGGCGTCGAGCTGGTCGACGAGGAGGGAGTCCGGGTGGACCGGGGCGGGGGCTACCTCACCCTGACTACACCATGGCCCTCGATGCTCCGGGGCATCTACGGCGACCCTGAACGCTACGTGGACACCTACTGGAGCCGGTTTCCCGGGCGGTACTTCGCTGGGGACGGTGCCAAGATCGACGACGACGGATACCTGTGGCTGCTGGGTCGGGTCGATGACGTGATGAACGTGTCGGGCCACCGGATCTCCACGACCGAAGTGGAGTCGGCCCTGGTCGAGCACCACCTGGTGGCCGAGTCGGCGGTGGTCGGGGCGATCGATGCCACCACGGGCCAGTCCATCGTGGCCTTCGTCACCCTGGTGTCCGACGCCGGGCCACCGAGCGACGAGCGGGGTCAGGAGCTCAGGGCCCACGTGGCCGCCAAGATCGGCCCGATCGCCCGGCCGAAGACGGTGGTGTTCACCGACGAGCTGCCGAAGACCCGGAGCGGCAAGATCATGCGCCGTCTTCTGCGCGACGTGGCCGAGGGCCGGGTGCTCGGGGACACCACAACCCTGGCCGATCCGGCGGTGGTGGAGGAGATCCGGCGGTTGGCGTCGGGCTCGACGTCCGACGAGTGAGCCGGGTGGGTGTGCCGGGCAACTGGGCGTGGCACGGGTCGCCGGTGGAGGAACCGGGCGAGGCCGTCGTGTTCGACGTGGACGGGGTCCTGTCGGACGCGGTCGGCCGCCAGCACTTCCTCGAACGCGGGCGACGCGACTGGGACCGGTTCTTCGACGCCTGCGGGGACGACCCGGTCATCGAGGAGCTGGCCAGGGTCCTCGAGCTCCTCGATGACCGGTTGCAGGTGATCCTGCTGACCGGACGGCCGATGCGGGTGCAACCGCAGACACTGGCCTGGCTCCACCGTTACGGCCTGCGGTGGGACCTCCTGATCATGCGGTCGCGCGGGGACTACGCCCAGGTGACCCGGTTCAAGCGGGACACCGTCGAGGACTTGCGGTCGTACGGGTTCGACCTGCGGCTGGCCTTCGAGGACGACCCCGACAACTTCGCCATGTTCCACTCCGAGGGCGTCCCCTGCGTCTACATCCACTCGGGGTACTACGAGTAGCCGGCCGAGTGGCCGGCACCCCCGCGACGGGCGGCGCCCGGTGTCCGCCCGCTAGGCCCCCCGTGCCCTCCGGCCCGGGGCGCCTACCCGGTTGCGCCGGCCGGCCAGCAGCCAGGCGCCCACCAGGGCCACGCCGGCGCCCACCTCGACCGGAAGGTCGCCGAAGCGAACATAGAGGGTCCATCCGGCCCGCCGGGACAGGGTGGCGAACACGACCTGTTGGGCACCGAGCCCCGATCGCTCCAGCAGCGTGCCCCGATTGGTGATCGCCGCGCTGTACCCGGTGGGTGCCGCCTGCAGGAGGTCGCGGCCCTGCTGCACGGCCTGCACCTCGGCGGCGGCGATCTCCTGGGTCGGCACCTGGGCGGCGGCGTAGGAGGAGGTGTTGGTGGGGACGATGAGGAGCTGGGCGCCGGCCCGCACCGAGGAGCGGCCCCGCTCCGCGTAGAAGACCTCGTAGGAGACCATCGCCCCCAGCGGGCCGGCGGGCGTGGGGAGCAGCCCGGTCCCCGTCCCCGGCACGGCGTCCCGAGAGACCGCCGACAGGTTGGCCAGGTGGGCGAAGAAGCTGCGCTCGGGGACGTACTCACCGAAGGGGACCCGGTGCACCTTCTCGAACCTGGACACCAGCGTCCCGTCGGGCCCCCATGCCACGACCTCATTGCGGAAGGTCGTGGCCGAAATCGTCTCGGTCACCCCCACCACCAGGGTGGAGTGCAGGCTCTGCGCCAGTTGCGAGAGCGCCGCCTGCTCCGGGGACTCGCCGAGCGGGGTGTCGAGAGAGACCACGTCCTCGGGCCAGAGCACCAGCCGGGGCGCCTGTCCATGGTCCAGTTGCTGCATGCGCTCGGTCGCCGTCACCTGGGCGTTGAGCACCACCGCCGGGTCGACCTGCGACTTGGAGAAGCCGCGCCTGCCCCCGCCCTGCACGGCAGCGGTCGACACGGTGCCGAGCGACGGACCCCCGTCGGTTGCATGGTCGGCGGCGAGGCCGGCGCCCGCCAGGGCCACCAGGGCGATCGCCCCGGCCAGTGCCAGGCCGCCCAGCCCGGCGACGGCATCGGCGACGATCTCCCGACGACCCCTGGCGGGACCGGTCCCGACCGGGGTCAGGCCGTCCCCGCCCGGCAGCGAGCGGGCGAAACGGCCTGCCCGTCTGCCGTCCCGGACGGCCCGCACGCAGAACTCGGCGAGGGCCGCCAGCCCCACGCCGCCCACGTAGACGGCGGCGGTCAACCCCAGCGGGCCGCCGAGTCGGGCCACGCCGAGGAGCGGCCCGTCCGCCTGGCCGAGGAACACCCCGCCGATGGGCAGGCCCCCGAAGGGCCAGGTCATCCGCACCGCCTCGGCCAGGGTCATCGCCGCCGGGAAGGCCAGCGCCCGGGCAGCAACGGGCCGGGCCGGCACGGCCAGGCAAGCCAGGGCGAAGAACCCGGCCTCGAAGGCGATCAGCAGGAGGCCGCCGAGGAGGGTGAACGAACGGGCCCACATCAGGCCGGGCACGTAGCACCCGAGTCCGGCCAGCCAGCCGGCCCACAGCCTGGTGCGCGGCCGCAGGCCTCCGAGGCGCCACCAGAGCAGCCCGGCGGCGGGGAAGGCCAGGATCCACCATCCCCACGGGGGGAGGGAGAGAGCCAGTCCCACCCCGGATACCAGGGCCGGGAGGGCGACCATGCCCCTCTTGGGGGTCGCGCTGGGGGTGAGGCGATGGGTGATGCGCACCCGGGACGGCCGCCAGGGCGGCTCGGCCGTTCCCTGGTCGAGCGGTGGTCCGGTCGTGGTGGTGGGAGCCGGCTCCGGGCTCATCGAGTGGGATCGGCGCGACCGGGTGATCTGCCGGGCGTGCCTCCGCTGGACAGCGACTCGAGGACGCGTCGGGCGGCCGTCCGACCGCTGCCGATGCAGGCCGGGATGCCGACGCCGCGGTAGGTGGCGCCGGCCACGGCCACACCGCCGAGCTCGGCCACCGACTGCTCGATCCTCGCCACCCTGACCAGGTGGCCGACCCGGTACTGGGGGAAGGCCCCGTCCCATCGGGTGACCAACGTCTCGAGGGGGGTGCCGACGATGCCGAGCAGCCGGGCCAACTCGCCGAAGGCGGCGGCGGTCAACTCGTCGTCATCGAGGGTCGCCGGTCGGTCGTCGCCGAACCTGCCGACCGACACCCGAACCAGTTCGTCCCCGGGCCGCGCCAGGTGTGGCCACTTCCGTCCGAGGAAGGTGCAGCCGGTGATGAGAGCGGGACGCCCGTCGATGGTGGAGGTCCGCGGCACCAGGAACCCGGTGCCGTCGAGCGGGGCACGGATCGCCCCGGGGTCCAGCGCCAGGGTGACCAGCGCCACCGAGGCGTACTCGATCGCGCCGAGCAGGCCGGCGGCCACCGGGGCCAGGGGTGCCAGCATCACGGCGGCGTGGCGGGCCGGGGTGGCCAGCACCACACCGTCGACCCGCAGGCTCGACCTACCGCCCGGGCCGCCGACGGACCGCCCCGGGGGTACGCCGGAGCCGCCCAGGGTGATGGTCCAGGTGGGGTGCGACGATCCGTTCGACCCGCCCGTTCCCGCCCGTTCGACGGCGTCGACCGACACCCCGGTGTGGATGGCCACCCCGCGTCGGGCCAGCGCGTCACCGAGCTCGGCGGCGAGGCTGGCGGTACCGTCGCGCAGGGACCAGAAGACGGGCGTCGGCGCTGCCGGTCCGGGCGGCGGGGGCGGCACCCTGCCCAGTCGGCGCATCAGGCTCCCCGATTGGCGGGCGGCGGCGATCAGCATGGGGAAGGTGGCCGCGGCGCTGAGGTCGTCCACCCCTCCGGCGTGGATCCCACCGATGAGGGGGTCCACCAGCCGTTCCACGACCGGACGTCCGAGCCGCTCGCCGACGATGTCCCCCACCGAGCGGTCCCCGGTGACCCCCTTGGTGGGGGGATGGGGAACGACCAGGTCCCGGGCGACGCGGAGCGACTCCCACGTGCTCAGGATTCCCGAGCGGAACAGCGGCCACCAGCGGGTGGGCACGCCGAGGTTGGCCCCCTCGGGCATCGGGCGGAGGCGGCCCCGGACCCACAGCGAGGCGCCCAGCGCGCCCACCGGCGCCAGCTCCTCATCGAGGCCGAGCTCCTCGCAGAGCCCGGTGGCCTCCGGGCGCCGGGCCAGGAACGCGTCGGCGGCCAGGTCGACGTTCCGTCCCGCGAACTCGGCGGCGGTGAGCTTTCCGCCGATGCGATCGGCCGATTCGAGCACCACGACCTCGGGCGGCTCGCCACCCTCGAGGTCGGAAGCGGCCACCAGCTCCCAGGCAGCGGCCAGCCCGGCGATCCCCGCACCGATGACGGCGATTGTCGGCCGGGCCCGGGACGACGGAGGGGTCACGCCGATGCCGCGGGCTGCGCCGGCGACGGCACGGCGCTCGGGGAAGGGGGCGCACCGGGTGCAGTGTGGGACGCCGTGCGGACCACGTCGGCCAGCAGGCCGAGGAACACCGGGTCGTCGTTGAGCGACGGGGTCCTGGCGAAGGCGACGCCGAGTGAATGTGCCACGGCGGCGGCCTCGATGTCCAGGTCGTAGAGGACCTCCAGATGGTCGGAAACGAAGCCGACCGGGCAGACGACCACCGAGGTGGCACCCTCGGCGGCAACCCGCCCGATCTCGACCAGGAGGTCGGGGCCGATCCACGGCTCAGCCGTGCGCCCTGCGCTCTGCCAGGCCACCCCCCAGCTCAGCCCGGGGACCTCGCCCAGCCCGAGCAGGGCGGCGACGTCGCCGGCCGACTCCGCCACCTGGTCCGGATAGGGGTCGCCGTCGGCGACGACCCGCTCGGGGAGGCTGTGGGCGGTGAAGAAGACCGCAGTCCGGCGCTTCCGGTCCGGGTCGAGCGATGCCAGGACGGCCGCGGTCCGATCGGCGAGGACCGGCGCGAATCCCTCGGTGCGGTGCCACGACGGGATGGCCGTGAACCCCAGGGCGGGTGTCGCCGCCGCCGCCTCCCTTGCCCTGCGGAAGTACTCGCCCGACCCCAGGGAGGACTGATGCGGCGTGAGCACGATGCCGATCACACGGTCGACGCCGGCATCCGCCAGTTCGGCCAGTCCCTCCTCGATGGTGGGGGTCACGTACTTGGCGCCGAAGCGCACCACGTACCCGCCGGGTGCGGCGGCCTCCAGGGCCGAGGCCAGCCCCTCGACCTGGGACCGGGTCCGCTCGGTGAGCGGCGAGGTCCCGCCGATCGCCTCGTAGCGGCCCACCAGCTCGGCGAGGAGCTCCGGGGTGGGAGGACTGCCGCGGCGGATGGTGGTGTAGAAGGGCTCGATCCCGGCGGCCGTGGCAGGGGTCCCGTGGGCCATGACCAGCACCCCGGTTCGCGGTCCGCCCGGCGCGCTCACGACGGCGCGCCCACGCCGGCCCGGCCCTCGGCGTGGACCAGCCGGACCACCTGCTCCAGGATGGCCGGGTCCGTCTCGGGCAGCACCCCGTGGCCCAGGTTGAACACGTGGCCGGGCGCGGTCCCGGCCCGTTCGAGGACGTCCCGGGTCTCTTCGGCCACGACGTCCCAGTTCGCCAGGCACAGCGCCGGGTCGAGGTTGCCCTGGACCGCGATACCGGGCCCCACCCGTCGACGGGCCACGTCGAGTGGCACCCGCCAGTCGATGCCGACGACGTCGCTCCCTGCGGTGGACATCGCCGCCAGCAGCTCGCCGGTGCCCACCCCGAAGAGGATGGTGGGGATGCCGGGATGGGTGTCCGCCAGCTCGGCAAACAGCCGGCGGGTGGCCGGTAGCACCAGCTCGGCATAGTGGCGGGGGGTGAGGATGCCGGCCCAGCTGTCGAAGACCTGGACCGCCGAGGCGCCGGCGTCCAGCTGGGAGCGGAGGGAGGCGAGGGCCATGTCGCACAGCCGCTCGATCAGCTCGTGCCAGATGCCCGGTTCGCAGTGCATGAGGGCCTTGACCCTGGTGAAGTTCTTGGAGGGGCCTCCCTCGACGAGGTAGCTGGCCACGGTGAACGGCCCGCCGGCGAAGCCGATCAGGGGAACGGCGAGCCGATCGGCCAGGATCCCGACCGCCTCGATGACGTAGGGCGTGTCGATCTCGGGCTCGAGCGGGCGCAGTCGGCCGAGGTCCTCCTTGGTCCGGAACGGCCGGGCCACCACCGGGCCGGTGCCGGCGGTCACGTCGACCCCGAACCCGATCGCCGCCACCGGGACCACGATGTCGGAAAAGAAGATGGCGGCGTCGGTCCCGTAACGGTCGACCGGCTGGCAGGTGAGGTCGGCCACCAGCTCGGGCTGCGCGATCGCGTCGAGGATGCTGCCCGGCCCGCGGGCGGCGCGGTACTCGGGCAGCGACCTCCCCGCTTGGCGCATGAACCATACCGGCACGTGGTCGACGCTCTGCCGCCGGCAGGCCCGGATGAACGGCGCGTCGTCGAAACGGCCCGCTGCCGGGTGGGCCGCTGCCCGCTGCTCCGCCACGGCCTAGCGCGCCGCCGCTGCGGCGAGGACGTCCACGTCCGGCGGGGACAGGAGCGCAGCCCCGACCAGCCGCTCGGTCGCCGATGCGGGGACGACGGGTGAGGCCATGGCCAGAGTCTAGAAGAGCGGCATCGACCACCGGCAACGCCCGCCCCGGGCGCAGCCCCCGGCCGGGCGCATACAATCGAGGGTTCCCCTGAGCCGGGCGGGATGCGCGCCGGGCAGGTACGGGAATGAGCGGAGGTGGGGTGGAATCGGAGCTGCAGGCCGAACAGGAGTTCGTGGACATGGCCTACGGCCGTCTCGACGCCATGCGGAGCGATGCCAATTCCATGCTCGAGGGCGTCCTCGATCTGGGCAAGGGGGGGACGTTCCAGTCCCGCACCGAGCGGGACGTGATCGTGCGCACCAGCCTGGCCCGCCTCGAACAGTTGGACATCGGGGACCAGGCGCTCACCTTCGGGCGGATCGACCGGGTCGAGGAGGCCCGTGCCACCGGGGGCGGTGCCCCACCGGCCCCTGCCCCCGACGGCAGCAGCGCCGCCCCGGTGGCCACCGAGACCTTCCACATCGGCCGACTCGCCATCCACAGTGCCGACCACGAGCCCCTGGTGGTCGACTGGCGGGCGCCCGTCGCCGAGCCGTTCTACCGGGCCACCGGACGGGATCCCCAGGGCCTGGTGCTGCGCCGCCACCTCGCCCTGCAGGGGCGCCGGGTGGTCGGCGTCGAGGACGAGCGCTTCAGCCCCCCGGGCTTCGGGCCCGGACCCGAAGAAGCCGGATCCGACGGAGGGGGCGTCCACCCCGACGGTCCGGACGCCGACAGCACCGGGGAGCTGATCGTCGGCGATCTGCCAATCGGTGGCCCGGCGGCGCTGTTGGCGGCACTCCATCGCGCCAGGTCGGGCCGGATGACCGACATCGTCTCCACCATCCAACGCGAACAGGACGAGATCATCCGCGCCCCGCTGAGCGGTGTCCTCGTCGTCCAGGGAGGCCCCGGCACCGGCAAGACCGCGGTGGCACTCCACCGGGCCGCCTACCTGCTCTACACCCACCGCTTCCCGCTCGAGCGCCAGGGTGTGCTGGTCGTCGGCCCCAACCCGCTCTTCCTGCGCTACATCGAACAGGTGCTGCCGTCGCTCGGGGAGACGGGGGTGACCCTGTCGACCGTCTCCGGACTGGTGCCCGAGATCCGGATCCGCGAGAACGGTCCGGCCGAGGTGGCCCGCCTGAAGGGCGATGCCCGGATGGCCGCGGTGGTGGCCCGCGCGGTGCGTACCCGCCAGCGGCCGCTGGGCGATGACGTGGCCATTCCCTACGGAGCCCTGCTCCTCCGGCTGACGGCGGGGGACACCCGCCGCATCATCGAGGTGGCCCGCCGCCGGCCCGGTACCCACAATGCCCGCCGCCGCCTGGTGGAGCAGGCCGTCGCCCAGCTGCTGGCCGACCGCGCCCGACAGACCCAGCAGCGGCTCGGTGTCGACATCCCGTCGTCGGTCACCGCCTTCCCCGGCTACGAGGACCCCGCCGAGCTGTCCGACGACGAGTTCGACTTCGAGGACTTCTTCCGCAAGGTGCGGAGGGTGCCCGAGCTGGCCGAGGCGTTCGACCGCATGTGGCCCCGGCTGTCGCCCCACGAGCTGCTCCACGACCTCTTCGGCGCGCCGCCGCTGATCGCGGCAGCGGGGAAGGGGGTCCTCACTCCGGAGGAGCAGTTGCTGCTCCGGCGGCCGCGTTCGGGATCGCTCGACGAGGTGGCCTGGACCCCGGCCGACGCCGCCCTGGTCGACGAGGCCCGCCATCTGCTCGGACCGCGCAACGGCGGTGCCGACGACGGCCTGCGCAAGTACGGGCACATCGTGGCCGACGAGGTGCAGGACCTCTCGCCCATGCAGTTGCGGATGCTCACCCGACGTTCGCTCTCGGGCTCGATGACCGTCGTCGGCGACATCGCCCAGGCCACCGCCCCGTGGGCGCCCACGTCGTGGGCGGACATCACCGAGCACTTGCCCCGTCGCCGTCCCGTGCGGTCGGTGGAGCTGACGGTGAGCTACCGGACCCCCGCCGAGGTGCTGGCGGTGGCCAGCCGGGTGCTGGCGGTCGCCGCGCCGGAGCTGACCCCTCCGAAGCCGGCCCGGCGCACCGGGGAGGAGCCACGGCTGATCGCCGTCCGGGCCGCCGAGGGCGGGGACGGCGAGCCGACGATCACCGACCTGGCCCGGCTGGTGGCCGAGGTGGCCGCGGAGGAGGTGGCGGCGGTGAAGTCGGGCCGGGTGGCCATCCTCGCCCCCGAGGCCCTCCTCCCCGCGCTCTCCGGGGCGCTGGCCGATGTCGGGCACCCGGTGGTGGATGCTCGGGACATGCGCAAAGGCGGCCTGTCCGAGCCGCTGGTCCTGCTGGCCGCCGACGCCGCCAACGGACTTGAGTTCGACTCGGTGGTGGTGGTCGAGCCCGGCATGATCGCCGGGGAGACCGCCCGCGGGCTGCGCACGCTGTACGTGGCGCTGACCCGGCCCACCCAGCGCCTGAGCGTGATCTCGCTGACCCCCGCACCGGCCGCCCTGGCCGCACCCGACTGATCCTCGACGGGGAACTCCGGGCACTGCCGGGGGGGGCGGTGCGGCCCGCCGACAGGCGTCGTTCCGGTGCCCGGACGTGGTCCGCCGGGTGCCCGCGAGGTGAGTTGGCCCCGCGGGCGCCGGATCGACTAAAAAGAGCGTCGTGACCCAGGCCCTCGCCGTCGATCCGGCGGTCACCTCCCGTCAGCGCCACCGCCCCGACAAGCCGTCGATGTTGGCGGTGGGCGTCATCATCTGGCTCGGCTCCGAGGTGATGTTCTTCAGCTCGTTGTTCGCCGCCTTCTTCACCATCCGGGCCCACGCGTCCGTGTGGCCGCCCACCGGCACCCACCTGGACACGCTCCGAGCGGGCTTCTTCACCCTCATCCTGGTGTCCTCCAGCTTCACCATGCAGAAGGCGGTCTGGGACCAGGAGCGTGGCAATCGGCGCAGCGCCAAGATCTTCGTGACGGCCACCCTCGTCCTGGGAACGCTGTTCGTGGCCAACCAGTTCTACGAGTGGATCAGCCTCTCCCACAACCCGGCCACGGACCCGACCCACACCGCCTTCGGCTCGCTCTTCTACATCATGTCCGGAGTGCACGGCCTCCATGTCGCCCTCGGCCTGGCGGCGATGATCTTCCTGCTGGGAAGATTGAAGGGCCCGAAGGGTGACCCGGGGGAGACACCGGTCTTCCAGAGCGTCAGCTACTACTGGCACTTCGTGGACGTTGTCTGGATCGGCCTCTACAGCTGCCTCTTCCTTCTCAAGTAGGTGCGAACCGGGATGCGCAGACTGTTCAAGGCTCGATACGCCGTACCCGCGGGACTGGTGGGTTGCGTCGGCCTGCTCGGCCTGTTCGGCTTCTCGCCGGGCCCGGCCCAGGCGGTCGGGACGCCGTCGACCGCCACCCCTGTCACCGCAACGACGTCGTCCTCGTCGCTCCCCACCCCGATCGGCCAGCCCACCGCGCCGAGCGTCTCGAGCGCCCTCAAGGCCACATCGCCGTCCAACAAGACCGGCATCTTCTATGTCAACCTCCCGGCCTCCTTCATCGCCCCGGGCCAGGCCCTCTTCGCCGCCAACTGCTCGAGCTGTCACGGCCCGGAGGCCAACGGCTCCACCGGCGTGGCTCCGAACCTGCAGGGCCTGGGGGCGGGAACGGTCGACTTCTGGGTGTCCACCGGCCGGATGCCCCTCGCCATTCCCGGTGTTCAGGCCACCCGCAAGCCGCCCCGCTTCGACCGGCTGCAGACCCTCGAGATCGCGGCGTGGGTGCAGTCGCTGACGCCGGGCGTGGGGACCCAGATCCCCGTGGTCGACACCAGCTCGGCCGACCTCGAGTCGGGCGGCACCCTCTTCACCCTGAACTGTGCCGCCTGCCACACCATCACCGGTGCCGGTGACGCACTGATGGACGGCGCCTATGCGCCCAGCCTCCACCTGGCCACCACCACCCAGGTCGTCGAGGCCATCCGGTCGGGCCCCGGCAACATGCCCCGGTTCGGGTCCGGCAACATCACCAACACCGAGGCCCGGGACATCGCCGCCTACATCCACGGGGTCATCCAGCACCCGTCCAACCCGGGTGGCTTCGCCCTCGGCGGGATCGGCCCGGTGGGTGAGGGCTTCGTCGGCCTGCTCCTCGGCGTGGGGATCCTGATGCTGGTCTGCTTCTGGATCGGAGAGCGGACGTGAGCGACGAGTCCCCACGCACCGAGGGCCCCCTGCCCCCGGCCGCCCTCGACGACCCGCACCTGCAGCCTTTCGCCAGGCACCCCGAGGGCGCCCAGGCGGTGGCCGCCGTCACCATGGTCATCGGCTTCATCGGCTTCATCGGGTTCGGCGTCGCCTACTGGATCGGGAGCAGTACCCAGTGGGAGGCGCTCACCCTGGGTGTGGGCATGCTCGCCCTCGGATTCGGGGTGACCGCCTGGGGCAAGTACCTGATGCCCCAGGGGCCCTTCGTCGAGGAGCGTCACGAGTTCCACTCCACCGACGCCGAGCGGGACGCCATGACGGCGGCCGTCGCCGAGCGGGGCGGCATGGTGGTCAAGCGGCGCAAGCTGCTGGGCGGCCTCTTCGCCCTGGGGTCGGCGACCATGGGGATCGTGCTGCTGTTCCCGCTGGTCCGGTCGCTCGGGCCCAAGCCCGGCGAGACGCTGTTCGAGACCAACTGGAAGAGGGGCTCGAAGCTGGTGACGGTCGACGGTCGCCAGATCACCGTGGACGACCTCGAGGTGGGAGGTGTGCTCACCGTGTTCCCGAAGGGTTTCGAGGGCTCCTCCCCCGACCAGGTGATCCTCATCCGGCTGGCCAGCGAGCTGCAGCCGCTCCAGAGCCCCGGGCGCACCGACTGGGGGGTGGCCGGCTATGTGGCCTACTCGAAGATGTGCACCCACCTGGGCTGCCCGGTCGGCCTCTATCAGCACCAGACCCAGCAGCTGGTGTGCCCCTGTCACCAGTCGATCTTCAATGTGCTCGCCGGCGCGGTGCCCGAGTTCGGCCCCGCCCCCCGCCCGCTGCCCCAGCTGCCGATCACGGTGGACGCGACCGGCCTGCTCCGGGCCAATGGCGGGTTCGACCAGGCCGTCGGCCCCGGGTTCTGGGAGCGCCCATGATCGACAAGTCACTCCGCTGGGTCGACGACCGACTGGGGATCGCCAAGGGCGGCCGGACCTTCCTCGACAAGATCTTCCCCGACCACTGGTCGTTCATGCTGGGCGAGATCGCCCTCTACTCCTTCGTCGTGCTGATGGTCACCGGGGTGTTCTTGACCCTGTACTACGTGCCCTCGGCCCACGAGATCGTCTACCACGGCTCCTACATCCCCCTGCGGGGCCAGAAGGTGTCCGAGGCCTATTCCTCGACGGTGGGGCTCTCCTTCGACGTGAAGTCCGGCCTCCTGATGCGCCAGGCCCACCACTGGGCCGCCGACATCTTCCTCGGGTCGATCGCCGTGCACATGGCCCGGGTGTTCTTCACCGGCGCCTTCCGCAAGCCGCGCGAGCTCAACTGGATCGTCGGCGTGTCCATGCTCATGCTGGGGATCATCAACGGGTTCCTCGGCTACTCCCTCCCCGACGACCTGGTTTCGGGCACCGGCATCCGCATCGCCTTCTCCATCGTCGAGTCGATCCCCCTGGTCGGGAGCTACCTCGCCTTCTTCCTCTTCGGTGGCAACTACCCGGGCAACGGGGTGATCATCCCCCGGTTCTACGTCCTCCACGTGCTGATCGTGCCGCTGGTGATCATGGGGCTGCTCGGCGCCCACCTGGGCTTGTTGGTCAAGCAGAAGCACACCCAGTTCAAGGGGAAGGGGAAGACCGAGAACAACGTGGTCGGCTCGCCGATGTTCCCGACCTTCATGGCCAAGACCACCGGCTTCCTGTTCATGACCACAGCGGTGATCTTCCTGCTGGGCGGCTTCGCCCAGATCAACCCGATCTGGCAGTTCGGCCAGTACGAGCCCTTCCAGATCTCCTACGCCGTGCAGCCCGACTGGTACATGGGCTGGCTGGACGGTGCGGCGCGCATCATGCCCAGCTGGGAGTTCGTGGGGTGGGGCCATACGATCCCGCTCGAGATCTTCCTGCCGGCGATCATCTTCCCGGGCATCATCTTCAACATCTTCGTCTTCTGGCCGTTCATCGAGTCGCACCACACCAAGGACCTGGCGTACCACAACCTCCTGGACCGGCCCCGCGACCGTCCCAAGCGGACGGCGGCCGGCGCGGCGATGCTGTCCCTCTTGTTCATGACGTTCTCCGCATCGTCCACCGACGTGATGGCAAACTTCTTCCAGGTGCCGCTGAAGGACGTGCTGTGGTTCTTCCGGTTCGCGGTCATCATCGTTCCGATCGTCGCCTACGTGGTCACCTACAAGATCTGCAACGAGATGCGCGCCGCCGAGGGCGTCGGCAAGCGCAAGCGGGCCCAAATCATCCTGCGTTCCCCGGCCGGCGAGTACACCACCGTCGAGTCCGAGCCGCGGCCCGGCGACGGCCACGAGGAGCTCGACGCCATCCCGGTCCCGACCTACATCGACCTGGTGCCGCCGGAACTGGCCACCGGGGCCGGTGTGCGGCGGGTGATCCGCTGACCCGACCGCTGCTGGTGCCGGGCCCGGCATCTCGGGCACGGCGCCGCGCCATCCTCGGCGGGCAGGCCCCCGACGATCGCGGAGATCCTGGCCGTCCGCGACGCGCCCCTCAACGACTGCTTCCTACCTCCGGGCACCGTCTGAGCACGCGGAGATCCGCCCCTGAGCGGGACTTTCTCCCCTGTTGGGGTATCCGTTCGCCTGCCAGGATGAGGAGTGGCAAACGAGCGGGGCAGCCGAGGGGGAGCGCGGATGGGGAACCAGGAGCAGTGGCTCGAGAGAGTCGCAGAGGTGCGCGCCGGTTCCCGCCCATGCTCCCAGGGGTACTGAGGCCCCGGACGTGGGACAGGTGGCCCTCCGGGGCGTGTCCAAGCACTTCGGCGCGGTCGAGGCGGTCCGTGATTTCGACCTCGAGGTAGAGGACCAGGAGTTCCTCGTCCTCCTCGGTCCGTCGGGCTGCGGCAAGTCGACGGTGCTGCGGATCATCGCCGGCCTCGAGGATCCCGACCGGGGGACCGTGGTGATCGGCGACCGGGCCGTCAACGACGTCGAGCCGAAGGACCGGGACATCGCCATGGTGTTCCAGAACTACGCGCTGTACCCGCACATGACGGTGGGGCGGAACATCGACTTCCCCCTCAAGTGCCGGGGCATGCCCAAGCCCGAGCGGGCCGGCCTCGTCGCCTCGGCGGCCGAGGCGCTCGGGCTCACCACCCTGCTCGATCGCCGGCCGGCCCAGCTCTCGGGGGGCCAGCGCCAGCGGGTGGCCCTGGCCCGTGCCATCGTGCGACGCCCACAGGTCTTCCTGATGGACGAGCCGCTCTCGAACCTCGACGCCAAGCTGCGCGTCCAGACCAGGACCGAGCTGATCGAACTGCAGCGGCGGCTGACCACCACCTTCGTCTACGTGACCCACGACCAGATCGAGGGGATGACGATGGCCGATCGCCTGGCGGTCATGAACGAGGGCGCCCTCGAGCAGGTGGCGCCGCCCGCCGAGGTCTACGCCCATCCAGCCAGCCTGTTCGTGGCCCGCTTCATCGGGAGCCCGCCGATGAACACGGTCACCGGTACGCCCGCCCGGCTCGACGGTGAGCTGGGCATCGGCACCAGCGGCGGTCAGATCCCCCTGTCCCCGGCCCAGCGCCAGGCGGTCGAGGCCTCGGCTGCCACGACGATCGCGGTCGGCATGAGGCCCGAGCGCCTCACCATCGGCACCACTGGACCGCTGCCCGCCACCGTGGCGGTCGTCGAGTCGCTCGGAGCGGAGCACCACGTCATCTGCAGGCTCACCGACGACCAGGAGGTCATCGTGCGCATCGGCACCGATGCGGCGGTTCCCGAGGAGGGAGCAGCGGTCCGCCTCGACTTCGGCGTCGAGCACCTCCACTTGTTCGATGCCACCACCGGTGATCGGATCGGACGGTGAGTGCCACCGTGGACCCGCTGCCGGCGGCTCCGACCGATCGGCCGGGGCCGGGCGAGGTCCCCGAGCCGGACCCGGGGGATCGGCACCTCCGGCGCCGGCGCCGGGAGCGCCTGCTGGCCGCCGCACTCCTGGCCCCCTCGGCCCTGGTGTTCGCCGTGTTCGTCTTCTACCCGTTCGCCCGCAACATCTACCTCTCGCTCTACTCGACCCCGCCGTTCCCCAACCTGCCGTCGCGCTTCGTCGGGCTCAGCCAGTACAGCCAGGTGCTCGGCTCCCACAACTTCCTGAACAGCCTGTGGGTGACGGCGCTCTTCGTCGTCTACACGGTGCCGGCCGGCCTGCTGGCCGGCCTCCTCCTCGCCCTGCTGGCCCATCAGAAGCTGAAGGGCATCCGGGTCTTCCGGACCGTGTTCGCCTCGCCGGTGGCCACCTCGGTGGCGGTGGCCTCGGTCATCTTCTTCACCCTGCTCAATCCCCAGGTGGGCCTGTTCACCTACTGGCTGGGCCAACAGAACCAGCTCTCCGTGCTCGACAATCCCACCTGGGCGCTCGTGGCCGTCTCCGTGGTGACCGTCTGGCAGAACATCGGCCTGTCCTTCATCCTCATGTCGGCCGGGCTCCAGGCCGTCCCCGACGAGCTGCTCGAGGCCTGCGAGATCGACGGGGCCAAGGGATGGGCCCGCCTCCGCCATGTGGTCGTCCCGCTGCTCTCCCCGACGATCTTCTTCGCCGTGGTGGTGGGGACCATCCTGTCGCTGCAGTCCTTCGGCCAGATCGACCTGTTGACCCAGGGCGGTCCGCTGCAGCGGACGAACCTGCTCGTGTACAACATCTACGACCAGGTCTTCAACCAGAACAACGAGGGTCGGGCCGCGGTCATGGCGATCGCCCTGTTCTTCATCACCCTGGTGCTGGCGCTCGTCCAGATCCGCCTGCTCGAACGGCGGGTGACCTATGGGAACTGAACCGTCGGTCGCGGCGCTGGCGCCGGGGTTCACCACGGCCCTGTTCGCCGTTGCCGGCATTGTGGTGGTCGCCGTGCTCCTCCGGGTCGCCAGCCGTCACGGCACGCCGTTGCGGCGCCGGCGGGCCACCAAGGTCAGCCGCTACCTCCTGCTCGTCGTCCTCGGCGTCATCGTCCTCTTCCCGATCTACATCACCGTGGTCAACTCGCTGCTGGCCCCCGACCAGATCGCTCAACGGCCGCCGCTGCTCTTCCCGACCCACCCGGAGTGGTCGACCTATGCGACGGCGTGGACCAGCGGGCATCTCGGGCGCTACCTCATGAACAGCTTCATCGTCACCGTGGCGATCGTGGTCGGGACGCTGGTCACGTCGATCGCGGCGGGCTACGCATTCGCGTTCTTGGAGTTCCCCTTCAAACGCACGATCTTCGTGGTCTTCCTGGCCACCATGATGGTGCCGCTCGAGGTCACCTTCTTCACCAACCTCCAGACGGTGGTGAGCCTCGGGTGGTACAACTCGTACCTCGCGCTCATCGTCCCGTTCCTGGCCACCGGGTTCGGGGCGTTCCTGATGCGCCAGGCGTTCCTCGGGCTGCCCGGTGAGCTGCGGGACGCCGCCAAGATCGACGGTCTAGGACACCTCCGCTTCATGACCCGCATCGCCGTCCCCCTGGCCAGGCCGGCGATCGCCGCCCTCGGCTTGTTCGCGTTCTTCTCCGCGTTCAACCAGTACCTGTGGCCGCTGATCGTCACCAAGAACGACCAGTACCGCACCGTCCAGATCGGGCTCAAGATCCTGAGCCGCAGCCAGATCAGCACCATCAACGTCACCTTTGCCGGCATCGTCCTGGCCTTCATCCCCCTGTTCGTGCTGCTGCTCGTGTTCCAGAAGCAGCTCATCAGGGGTCTGACCGCCGGAGCCGTCAAGGGATGACCCGAACAAGGAAGGCCACCGTGCCCACACCGACCCGCAAGCGAATGCGCCATGCACCGCCCACCACCCTCGTCGCCGTGGCGCTCCTCGCCGCGGCACTCCTGGCCGGGTGCTCGTCGTCATCGACCACGGCGACGGCAACGCAGTCCACGAACATCGTGAACCCCGCCGCCTGCGGGCTCAGCGCACTCGCTTCGGCGACCAAGCCCGTCCAGATCGTGATGTGGCACGAGCTCATCCAGACCAACGACACCTGGCTGGTCAACGCCACCAACGCGTTCAACGACTCCCAGAACCAGGTGCACGTCACCCTCGTCCAGCAGCCCGACTACCAGACGCTGTTCGAGAAGTACAAGGCAGGGCTGTCCACGGGCGACCTTCCCGACGTGGCGCAGTTCGAGGACACCACGGTCCAGCAGTTGATCGACAGCCAGTCGACGGTGCCGGTCCAGGACTGCATCGACGCCGGCCACTACCCGCTCAGCGACTACCTCCCACGCACATTGAAGGAGTACAACGTCCAGAACGTCCAACGCTCGATGCCCTGGGCGGTCTCGGACGTCATCATGTACTACGACCCGGGCAAGTTCGCCAAGGCCGGCCTCAACCCGAACGACCCGCCGCAGACCCTCGCCGAGGTGATGCAGGATTCGCAGAAGATCGTCGCCTCGGGTGCTGCGACCCATGGCATCGCCCTCCATGCGCAGCCGTACGTCTTCGAGTACCTGCTGGCCAAGAGCGGGGGGGAGTACGTCAACAACGGCAACGGCCGGATCTCGCGGGCGACGGCGGCCAATCTCACCGGCCCGACGGCGATGAAGGTCTGGAGCTGGTGGAACCAGATGGTCAAGTCCGGGCTGGCGCTCAATACGGGATCGGATCCGAACAGCATCGACCATCTGCTGGCCATCGGGGAGGGGAACGCGGCGATGACCTTCGAGGCGTCTGGCGTGGTCGGGCCGATCGAGGCGGTGCTCGGCTCGGGCCAGTACAAGGGCACGGAGATCGCCACCGCGCCGCTGCCTGCGCTGACCACCGGCGGCGGCGTCCCTGTCGGCGACGGCTCGCTGTGGATCAGCAACCACTCCTCATTGGCGAAGCGGGCCGCTGCCTGGAAGTTCATCCAGTACCTCGACTCCCCCGGGGAGCAGGCGAGCCTGGCAGCCGAGAGCGGCTACGTGCCCGTCCGCGTCTCGGCAACCAAGCTCCCGGTGCTGGCCGACCGCTGGGCCCAGGATCCGAACTACAAGACCGGCTACACCCAGCTCACCGAGGGAACGCTCAGTTACGCCAATGTCGGCTCGCTGATCGGTGACTATCAGGGGGTGCGCAATGCGGTGACCGACGGGCTGGTGCAGATGCTGAGCAACAGCCAGACCCCTGCTCAAGCTGCCGGCATCGCCGAGCGCGAGGCCAACACCGCCATCGGCAACTACAACGCCAGGATCGGATCAGGATGACCGGGCGCCGGTCCGGGGCAGCGGAGGATGGCGCCAGTCGTGCGTCCCCGCTCCGGCGGCCTACACCAATCGCCGGTCGGTGGCCCACCGGGCGAGCTCGTGCCTCGTCGAGAGCTGCAGCTTCCGCAGCACGGACGAGACATGCGACTCCACGGTCTTGACCGAGATGACGAGCTCTCGTGCCACCTCCTTGTAGGTGTACCCGCGGGCGATGAGACGGAGCACCTCCCGCTCTCGCGGCGAGAGCAGATCGAGCTCCGGGTCCAGGCCCGTGATCGGGGTCGCCTCGCCGGCGCTGTCGGCGAATGCGTCGAGGACGAAGCCCGCCAGCCGGGGCGAGAAGACAGCGTCGCCCGCCTCCACCCGGCGTATCGCCTGGAGAAGCTCGTCGCCCGAGATGGTCTTGGTGACGTACCCTCTCGCCCCGGCCCGGATGACGGCGATCACGTCCTCGGGTGCGTCGGACACCGACAGGGCGAGGAAGTGGACCTCGGGATGGCGGGGCCGGACGCCGTGGAGCACGGCCTGTCCTCCGCCGCCGGGAAGGTGGACGTCGAGCAGGACGACCCCGGGCAGGCGCTCGCTGATCAGCTCGACGGCCGCACCCACCTCGTCGGCCTCGCCGACCACGTCGACCGCGTCCCCCAGTTCCGCCCGCACCCCGGCCCGGAACATGGCATGGTCGTCGACCAGGAACACCCGTGGCCGCGCCTGGCCGCTCACCGGTCCCTCCCGCTCAACGCACCGGCTGGGCCCGGGGCACCGACATCTCGACCTCGGCTCCGCTCCCCGGAGAGGAACGGATGACCGCCGAGCCCCCGAACCGGGCCAGGCGTGCCCGGATCGACCGGGCGATGCCCTGGCGATCGCCCGGTACCGTGTCCGGGTCGAACCCCCGACCGCGGTCGCGCACGTACAGGGTGACCGTGTCGCGGTCGACTTCGGCGTAGAGCGAGACCTGTGGCGCCCCGGACCACTTGGCGGCATTGACGGTGGCCTCCCGGGTGGCGTCGAGCAGAGCCCGGAGTTCCTTGGTCAGATCGCACTCGCCGACCACCACGGCGTGCACGGTGATGCCGTGGTCGGCCTCGACCTGGCGTTGGATGGCCCCGATGCCCTCGGTCAGCGTCCGTGCGTCGCCTGTGACCGTGCCCGGGGGCCGACCCTCGAACAGCCAGGAGCGGAGCTCACGTTCCTGGGAACGGGCCAGGTGCACCACCTGGCGGGGATCGTCGGCCGAGCGCTGGATCAGTGCCAGCGTCTGGAGCACGGAGTCGTGCACGTGGGCCGCCATCTGGGCCCGCTCCTCGGCAACGGCGCGGGCCTGGCGTTCGGACATGAGGTCCCGCACCAGGGTGAGCCACCACGGGCCGAACACGACGACCACAGCGGCCATGGCCAGCGCGGCGCCGCCGAGCAGCCGGAGCGCCGCCTCGGTGGGATGACCGGCGACGAGCACCCACACGCCGGCCACGCCTAGGATGACCCCGATCGCGATCCGCACCGCCGATGCCCGACGTCCGTGGGGCCCGTTGTCGGAGCGGACCAGAGGGAGCAGTTCCTCCGTGATCCACCTGCCCTCCTCGTCGCCGGCGTTGCGTCGGATGAGCACGGCGATCCCGGCGGACAGGAGCACCGGCCAGCCGAAGGATCCGAGGAAGCCCACGCCTGCGGCGGAGAAGAGGATCTGCGTCAGGACCAGCGCGGGGACGATGGCGATGACCAGTCGGATCCCTCGCCGGTCGGCGACGGAACGGGAGAAGATGGAGGTCGTCTCGCCCGCCGGTGGGATGAAGAGCCATGCCAGGAAGTAGGCCAGTACGCCGACGCCGCTTCCCAGGCTCAGCAGGACGAAGCCGATCCGCAGCAGTGTGACGTCGATGCCGGTGGCCACGGAGAGCCCCCCGCACACCCCGCCGAGGACCCGGACGTCGGTGCTCCTCCGCAGGGGCCCCCGGAAGCGCCGGGAGGATCCACGGCGACGGCTGCCCGCCCGGCGGGGCCCCTCTGATGCCGCCCGGGACGCGAGGACCCGATGGCCCGTACCTGCGTCGGGCGGCGATGACGGGCTGTCCACGGCTTCCGGAGCGGGCGCCCCGGTGCCGTTCGAGGTGGAACCGGCGATCTGGTCGATACCACGATGATCGCGCACCTTCGACGGGGCGGCCATCAGGGATGACCCTGACCCCCGGGGCCGGGCTCAGGGTCCGACCAGGGCCATCCCCGATGGTCGTTCCGTCGGGGAAGGCCCAGGCTTGCACCATGGAACCCGACACCACCCACAACGAACCTCCCGAACCGGTGCTCGCCGACCCCGCAGGGCCTCCCCCCGGCCCCGGCGCACGGACCGGCGATCGGCTCCACCGGAGCCGGAAGCACGGCGTCCTTGCCGGTGTGGCCGCCGGCGTGGCCGACTACTTCGAGCTCGATCCGACGCTGGTCCGTCTCGGGTTCGTCGCACTCGCCCTCCTGGGTGGGCTCGCCGTGCCCCTCTACGTGGCCGGATGGCTGCTCATCCCCGACGAGGGGACCAGCACCTCGGTGCTCGAGGAACTGCTGGCCCGCGAGCCGGTCCACTGAGAGACCCGGCACGTCGAACCCTGCGATCAGAGAGGACAGCCATGCGTTACCGATTCGACCCCGTCTACCCGATCGGGCGCCACATGGGCAGCGATGTCGACGCACACATCCGGGCCTCGGATGACGAGCGGAACGGGGTGGCCGACAAGCTCTCCCGCCACTTCGCCGACGGCCGGCTCGACCAGGCCGAGTTCCAGGAGCGGCTCGGCCGGGCGGTGGGGGCGAAAACACGAGGTGACCTCGACGGGCTCTTCGACGACCTGCCCCGGTTGGCCTCCGAGCCGCCACCGCTGACACCGCGTCGGTGGAGGTTCCGTCCCCTCGTCGGCATCGTCGCCATCCTCCTCCTGGTGGCGTTGGCTGCCGGCACCACGGCATCCCTCGTGCACCTGCCGTGGCTGCTCGTCGTCCTGGCCGGGCTCTTCGTCTGGCACCGGGGTCACAGGCGGGGCGTCGCCCGCCGAGAGCGCCTCGAACTCGATCAGTGACGACGGCGCCGGTGCGGCGCCGTCAGGATCAGACTGCGCCGCCCCTGCGGCTCTCGACGGTCACCCCGATGGCGGCCGAGAGGATCAGGGCCGCGGCGATCGGGGCCATCCAGAGACCGAAGACGAAGGTGAGCGTGGCGAAGAAGGCGCCCGCACCCAAGATGAACGGCCAGATGCTCGAACCGGGGAACGAGTCGACGGTGCCCGCCCCCTCGGCGACCGAGGCGTCCGGGTCGTCGTCGGGCTGCGGCTTCATGTGGCGCGCCCACCACAGGTAGTAGGAGCCGGGGAGGATGCCGAGCAGCGCCGAGCCCATCAGCATGAGGAAGCCGCCGTCCTCGTAGCTGAAGACCCAGTACACGATGCCGATGATGGCGAAGAAGATGCCGAGGCCGACGAGGAACAGGCCGTCCACCCTCATGAGTTCACCCCTGCGTGGACCGTTTCCTTGTCGGGCACCGGTTCTTCTCCTGCACGGTGCACCTTGCGGTGCTCGGGATGGTTGTAGTCCCAGGTCGGCCGCTCCGAACGGATGGGGGGCAGGTGGGTGAAGTTGTGGTGGGGTGGTGGTGACGAGGTGCACCACTCGAGCGCGCCACCGTCCCATGGGTTGTCGCCGGCCGCCACCGGCGAGCGCCAGGACACCCAGAGGTTGGCGAAGAAGAACAGGAACGATGCCCCGAGGATGAACGCACCGACGGTGGAGACCACGTTCAGCGTGGTCCATCCGTTGGAGGGCAGGTAGTCGGCGATCCGCCGGGGCATGCCGTCGAGGCCGAGCAGATACTGCGGGATGAAGGTGATCCAGAACCCGATGAACATCGTCCAGAAGTGGAGTTTTCCCAGGCGTTCGTTCAGCATCCGCCCGAACATCTTCGGGTACCAGAAGTAGAACCCGGCGAAGCCCGCGAAGACGGTGGTGCCGATCAGCACCTGGTGGAAGTGGGCCACCACGAAGTAGGTGTTGTGGGTCATGAAGTCCACCGGGGGCGAGGCGAGCAGCACCCCGGTCACTCCGCCCATGAGGAAGGCGAAGAGGAACCCGACGGAGAACAGCATGGGGGTCTGGAAGCTCAGCTGGCCACCCCACATGGTGCCGATCCAGTTGAAGAACTTGATCCCGGTGGGCACGGCGATCAGGTAGGAGAGCAGCGAGAAGAACGGCAGCAGCACCACGCCGGTGGTGAACATGTGGTGGGCCCACACCCCGGTGGACAGTGCGGCGATGGACATGGTGGCGAAGACCATGCCCTTGTAACCGAACAGGGGCTTACGAGAGAACACCGGGAGGATGTCGGTGACCATCCCGAAGTAGGGCAAGGCGAGGATGTACACCTCCGGGTGGCCGAAGAACCAGAACAGGTTCTGCCAGAGCACCGGCACACCGCCACCCTGCACGCTGAAGATGTGGGTCCCGAAGTGGCGGTCGCAGAAGAGCAGCACCACCGCGCCGAAGAGGACGGGGAAGGCGATGAGGATGAGGATGGCGGTCACCAGCATGTTCCACGAGAAGATGGGCACCCGGAACATGGTCATCCCCGGCGCCCGCAGGTAGAAGATGGTGGCGGCCAGGTTCACCCCGGTGAAGATGGCGGAGAAGCCGGTGAGGCCCAACGACAGCAGCCACAGATCGGCTCCGGCACCGGGGGAGTTGGTGGCGTTGGACAGTGGGGCATAGGCCGTCCAGCCGTAGCTGGCGGCACCGCCGGCCACCACGAAGCTGGAGATCATCATGGTCGACCCGCCCAGGTACAGCCAATACGAGAGGGCGTTCAGGCGGGGGAAGGCCATGTCGGGGGCGCCCACCTGCAAGGGCACGATGTAGTTGGCCAGGCCGCCGAAGGCGAAGGGTCCGGCGAAGAGGTACAGCATGAGGCTGCCGTGCATGGTGAACAGCTCGTTGTAGGTCTGGAACCCGACCAGCGAGGACGTGGGGCTGGCCAGCTGCGCCCGGATGACCAGTGCCATGACACCGGCGATGAAGAAGACCACCAACGACGTGATCATGTAGCTCTTGCCGATGACCTTGTGGTCGGTGCTGGTGAGCCAGTTGACGATGCCGCTCGGCCCCGCGTGGTGGCCGTCGTCGTCAGCGCGGTGCTCGACGGGCCCGTGCCCGCCGGGGCCTGCTGGTTCCTCCGGTCCGATCAGGTCGGGACGTTCGATGATCGTCGTCATGAGGAACCCTTTGTCGTCGACAGCGGTGGACTGGGAATGGACGGGGTGAGGTGGGTCTCGAGCGGCGGGACGTTGCTGGCCGGTACGCCCCCGAGTTGCAGGGTGTGGCCTGCCTGGACCTCGCTGCCGGCCCAGGCGGCGAACGCCGACGGGCTCACCGCCCGCACGCTGAACAGCATCTCGGTGTGGTACAGCCCGCAGATCTCGGTGCACTGTCCGTCGTAGGTGCCGGCGTGGAGCACGTCGAGGTCGAAGAAGTTGGTCACACCGGGCAGGGCCTGGCGCTGGAAGTTGAACGCAGGCACGTAGAAGCCGTGGATGACGTCGTTGGACACCAGTCTGATTTGCACCGTCTCGCCGACGGGCACGACCATCTGGGGACCGTGGTTGTCAGGCCCGTTGGTGGTCTCTCCGGCAATGCCGACGTTGAGGTCGGGGTAGTTGAACCGCCATCCCCACTGGAAGGCGGTGACCGTGACGTGGACCACCGGGTTGCCGGTCGCTGTCACCGTGGCGTTGACCGGCACGACGGCGTCGACATTGTTCTCGGTGAGGACCGTGAAGATGAACAGGAACGCCACGATGACGATCGGAACCAGCGTGTAGGCGATCTCGATGGGGATGTTCTCGTGGAACTGCCGGGGCATCTCCTCGGACCGCCGCCGGTAGCGGAGCAGCGTCCAGAGGATCAGCAGCGCCACCAGGCCGCCGATGATGACGCCGGTGGTCATCATCCCCGAGTACAGCTTGAAGGTGTCCTGGCCCTGGGACGTCGCTCCACTGTGTGCCCCGTAGCTCGGATAGGCGTTGCAGCCGGCCAGTACCAGGGGCGCGGCCAGGGCCACACCGGTGGCCCAGCGGGACCACCTCCGGCGGGGCGCCGGGCGGGACGGCCGTGCGGCTCCGGGGGCGTCGGGAGCCTCCGGGTCGGCGCTCGCCACAGGGTAGGGAGAAGCGTGCGTGAAGGCGTTCACGGCGATGACACTAGTGGGACCGGCGCCACCAGTGGAAGTTGAGATCGGCGTCGAGTCGGTGCCGGAGAATCCCCAGTTCAGGAAGGTGCCGATGGCGACTGCTGGAGCGGCCCCGGCCCCGGGGCCGGACAGATGCGTCCTCAGCTCTCACGTGCCGCCCACGAGAACACCCCACGGGCCATGGTCGACGAGGCGGCCTCCGCCCGGGCGGTGAAGACGGCGCGCCGGGCATCCCTGACCCCGGGGTCGGCCGGGTCGGCCAGCCAGGCCAGCTCGACCAGGTGCGCGGCGAGGCGCATCGACCCGTCGTCGGGCACGTCGGGCATGGCGGTCCCGGCGGTCCCGGCGGTCCCGGCGGTCCCGGCGGGAGTCGCGCCGGCCGGGTCGGCGCCCGCCGTGGATGACGGCCGGCCGATGAGAGCCAGGGCCCGGTCGGCAAGTGCGGCCACACCCCCGGCCAGCTCGGCCAACTCGAGCGCGACCGCCCGTTCCGACGCCGGCTTGAGGGTGGCCGGGTTGCCGTCCCACCAGCCTCCGTACCGGCGCCAGACCGACCGCACCACGAACTCGGGCTCGTCGTAGACGGGGCGCAGGTAGGGGCGCTCCATCAGCCGGGCCGGCGGTGTGACGGAGTGGATGGCCTCATCGAGGCGGGCGCCGGCGTTCATGAGGGCGAGGGTCTGGTCCACCAGGGACTCGAGGAGCTCCGCGGTGTCGCCGAGGGCCTGGCGGACACGGTCCTCGCCGATCACCGGGTACCCGTGCCCCGGCAGCAGCACCTCGGGACCGCCTCCCGGCGAGTCGTAGAGGGCGAGCATCCGCCGCAGTGCGTCGGCCCACTCGAGCGGGTAGCGCTGCACCTTCTGTGGGTTGCCGGCGTTGGGGGAGGCCCAGATGAACAGATCACCGCAGCACAGCACCCGCGAGTCCGGAAACCAGGTCCACGTGTGGTCGTCGGTCTCGCCGCGGGCGTGGTGGAGCTCGGCTCGCCTCCCCCCGACGTCGAGGTCGAGGCGGTCCCGGTAGGTGTGGTCGGGGTAGCGGTACTCGGTGGGCCACACCAGCCAGTCGATGCCGAACTGCCGGCGGTTGACGACGCCGTTGTACCCGGCGGTGCGGACGTACCGGTCGAATCGGGCCACCACCGCCTCGTGGGCGACCACCTGCGGCCGGGGCCAGCCGCGCTCGGCGGACTCCGCTTCCCACACCGGCATGCCGAAGACGTGATCGATGTGCCCGTGGGAGTAGATGGCGGTGTGCAACCGGCTCGGGGACCACGCCCGGAGCGTCGTGTGGATCTCGCCGGCGGTCAGGGCGCTGCCGGTGTCGACGAGGAGCAGGCCGTCCTCGGTGCCGACTGCCGACACGTTGCCGAACGAGGGAACGAAGGCGAATCCGTCGGCCACCTCGGCCATGCCGGTACCCGGCTGCAGCGGGTGGAGCCGGGCGGTCGAGACCTCGCCTCTCCAGAGGCTGTCCGCCACGGCCAGCACGTCCTGTGGTTGAGGCACCGCACGCTCCCTTGTTCGGCCTGGGCGCACTGTACCCGTGGTTCGTAGCTGGTTCGCTTGCGTCCTCGCCCCCGGCGAGCACGCCCACCGGAGGCTGCTCGACCGGGCCCGTCCGTCCGGTCAGTCGACCGGGCCCGTCCGTCCGGTCAGTCGACCGGGTCCCCGGGCTCCGACGAGGAGGCCATCCGCCCTGCCATCCGCCCGGCGCCCCTGATGGTGCGCTTGACCGTCTCCTCGACCTCGGGACGGTGCCGCACCGCCGCCCGCCTGCCTCGTGCCGCGGCTATCCCGGTGGTGCGGCCGACCCACCGTGCGGCGGCGCCCGACGATGCCGCGGTGCGGGACAGCCCGGGTCCCGGGGGTGTGGCAGAGGGTTCCGACGGCGTGCTCCCCGCAGCCGGGGTGTGCCCCGCGACGGCACCCGCTCGCAGGGAGACCGGGGGTGTCAGCGAGGCCGTGACGTCGATCAGCGCCCCGGGCCCCGGGCCCCCACCGGCGGCCACCGGACCGGGGGTGATGACGCGGGTCAGGGTGGCCAGGCGGAGGAGGCCGATGGCGCCGAACACGACGACGATGATCCCTTCGATGCCGGGCCGGAGGGCGGGCACGATCGGGGCGACGGCGATGGCCACGGCCGCCGCCGTCACCAGGTACACGTGGAGGCGCTGCCCGCAGACCCTGAAGATGCCGAGCGGCCCTCGCGCCGTGACCGCCAGCCCGCCAAGCACCGCGGCGGCGACCGGCAACAGGGTGCCCCGGCTGACGTGCACGGAGACGTCGATCAGGACCACCGCCACCGCCACCTCGGAGGCCTGCAGGACCCAGAACGGGAGCCATCGACGCCCGGTGGCGACAGAGGACCGGGGCCGCGGCTGGCCCGGCCCGGTGACCCCGCTCATCGGACCGGTGCCCCGAAGGTCAGGACGAAGTGCCCGTCGTACCGTCCACGTTGGACTGGACGGGCGGCTGGGGCGGTTGGGCAGGCGGGTTCACCGCGGCCGGGGGTGCGGCCTCGGCCAGCGACTTGGTGCTTGCATCGTCGTCGGAGGCGCCCTCGTCGAGGCCCTTCTTGAACTCCTTCTGGGCCGAGCCCAGCGAGCGGGCCAACTTGGGGATCTGGGTGGATCCGAACAAGACGAGCACGACGACGACCAGGATGATGATTCCGTCTACTCCGAAGACGTCTGCGGGGGGGCTGATTGGCACGGTCCTACTCTCCCTTGTCGACTGCTCACGCCAGGTTAGACCTGTCTACCGCCACTCGCGGCCCGGCCCCCGGTTGGCCACCGCCGGGGAGCCGGTCGGTGGCCGGCCTAACCGGCCAGGAACACCCCGAGGCAGAGGGCGGCCACCGAGGCCACGCCCCCGATGGACCCCCAGACGGCCAGCCCGACCTTGGAGGTCGAGCGCTGATGGAGAAAGACCGCCACCCCGGCGATGGCCACCACCACGATCTTGACGATGAGGACGGCCTTCCAGGCCGACGAGGCGTCCTTGACCGTCAGGGCGGCGATGTTCCAGAAGCCGGTGACCACCAGCACGGCGTAGGCCGGCCACAGCAGGCGGCCGAAGGCCCGTGCCACCTTCTTCGGCGCATCCTCGCCCAGGCCGCGGATGGTCGGGAGCAGCCCGGCCACGGTGAACTGGCCGCCCACCCAGATGGCGGCGGCCGTCACGTGGAGGATCAGCCGGATGCCACCGATGCTGTCGGACAGCTGGGGTACGTCGCTGCCCAGGAGCGTGAGTGCGTGCACGGTGTCGACTGCCTACTTCCCGGACCAGTTGGGCTTGCGCTTCTCCGCGAAGGCGACGGGCCCCTCCATGGCGTCGGCCGAGCCGAACACCTCGGGCATCGCCGCGTTGCTGATGGCCCAGCCCTCGGCGTCGGGGAGCTCGCCGGCCTGCTTCATGACCCGCTTGGAGGCGCGCACGGCCAACGGGGCGTTCTCGGCGATGGTGCCGGCCAAGGCCAGTGCCTCTTCCATCAGCCTGTCCGCCGGCACCACCCGGTTGATCAGCCCGAGGGCGAGGGCCCGGTGGGCGTCGATCGGGTCGCCGGTCAGGGCCAGCTCGAGGGCGATGGCCGGTGGGATGCGCTTGGGCAGCCGGATCAGCCCGCCGCCGGCGGCCATGAGCCCGCGCTTGACCTCGGGGATCCCGAACCTGGCCTCCTCGACGGCGACCACCAGATCGCACGAGAGCATGATCTCGCAGCCGCCGGCCAGGGCCGACCCGTTGACGGCGGCGATCAGCGGCTTGGCGAACTCGCGTTGGGCGATGCCGGCGAAGCCGCCCCGGGACCCCATGATGTCGGCTGCCTCGCCGGCGGCGAAGGCCTTCAAGTCCATTCCGGCGCTGAACGCCTTGTCACCGGCTCCGGTGATGATCACCACCCAGCAGTCGTTGTCGGCCTCGAGCTCGTCGAAGGCGGCGGAGAGCCCCCGGGAGACGGCGCCGTTGATGGCGTTCCGCGCCTCCGGCCGGTTGATGGTGAGGATCTCGATGTGACCCTGGCGTTCACGAAGCAGTTCGGGCATGGCGGTCTCCAGTGTGGTGTCAGCTGATGGGCAGACGGTAGCGCGGCTCGCCGGGCAGGATGACCACCGAACCGCCGACGAGTCCCGGCACGTCGAGTTCGCCCATGCCTTCGGTGACCCCGTCGTCGGACGGCGCGACGGCCATGCGGCGTCCATCGGGAAGGCGGGCGAAGAGTGGCGCACCGATCGGCGAGCCGTCCCCCTCGCGGACCACGGTGGCGGCGACCACGGTGGCCTCTGTGGGTGCGTCGACCCCCAGGGCCACCTCCACCGCCGAGGCGTCGATCTGCGACTGGGCGGCAATGGTGTCACCGCGTTGGAACCCGCCCGGCGGGGGGGAGGATCCGTAGAGGCCGAGGGCGTTCTTGGTGACGAACCAACCGACCCCGGTGACCAGGCCCAACCGGGAGTTCGCTCCCGGACGGCTGCCTGCCGGTCGGCTCGATCCACGCAGCAGGTCGCACAGTGTGGCGATGGCGTGGGTGGTGTAGTTGTTGCCCGGGCCTCCGAAGTAGGGGAGCCCACCGGTGACGGTTAGTGAGCGGGAGCCGTCCCCGGCGATGCCCAGCGCCTCTGTCGCCAGCTCGATCGCCGAGGGGAAGCACGAGTAGATGTCGAGGATCTCGACGTCGTCGATGCCGAGGGCCGTCGCACCCCCGCCGGCCGCCGATGCAGCCTCGAAGAGTGCCCGGCCGGCGGCCCGGACGGCCGGCGAGCGACCGGGGTCGGGTCGGGCCACGGGGAACCGCACGTCGGCCACCTCGGCCCCGGACCAGACGAACACGGCCCGGTCGCCCACCCCGGCCCTGGTTGCCGTGGCGAGCGAGCACACGACCAGGGCGGCACCCTGGTCGGATCCGAGGAAGGCGGTCATCCGCTTGGTGTAGGGCTCGCAGACGATGCGGTTGTCGGGTGCCGGCGTGGCGATCGCCTCGGCGCTGCGGGGCTCGGGGAACCAGGCGTAGGGATGCCGGGCGGCCACCTCGGTGAAGGGGGCGAGGAGGTGCCCCATCGCCCGCCGGTGCCCGGGGGCATCGTGGCCCGCACGGGCGGCCAGCACGCTCTCGAACAGGGGGTAGATGTGCACGGGGGCCAGCAGGCCGATGGCCGATTCGCCCGGCCCGATCGGGGGCAGGTCGTCACCCACCACCGGGTCCGGCGCCAGCTCGGTGTCCCCGAGCTCGCGGGGGAGGCCGGCAGTCCGGCGGGCCCGCGAGGAGCGGATGGCCTCGGCCCCGGCGATCAGCGTGACCGACAGGGCGCCCGTCGCTATGTCGGTGGCGGCCCGGTTGACCAGCCACTGCGGCGTGTTCCCGCCGACGGTGCTCACCTCGAGGGATGCGCCCGTCACGCCCAGGCGGCGGGCGAGCTCGGTGGCCGGGGCCGGTCCGGTGCGGCCCACGACGTCGACCACCGACAGCCGGTCGATCCGGTCGCGGAGGAGGGGTGCCTGGGCAAGGGCTGCGTCGGCGGCCCGCTCCATCAGGTCGATCGGGGTGACCAGCTCGGTGCGTTCGATCGCCTGCCCCGAGGCGACGACCACGGGGATGCGCTCGGGGTCGGTGGCGGCGGTGGTCACGGGACGGCGGTGGTCACGGGAGGGCGGTGGTCACGGGAGGGCGGTGGTCATGGGAAGGAAGTGGACGGGGGTGTGCCCGGGGGCGCAAGCTACCATCGCTGTCCGGCAGGCATCCACGGGCCCGCGAGCCGGCATCCGGCCGGCGACGAGCACGACGAGTGGGAAAGGCAGGGACGTTGTCCTCACACGGAGAGCGACGGGCGACGGCTCGAGCCGGTGGCCGGGTGCTTCCCGACGGATTCCTCTTCGGGGTGGCCACCGCCGGGTTCCAGGTCGAGGGCGGTTATAACGGCCCCGGCGAGCCGGCCAACAACTGGCTGGCCTGGGAGCAGGTCGGACGTGTGCAGCCGTCGGGCAACGCCGTGGGCTTCTGGGACCGGCCGGAGGAGGCCCTCGACCGGGCCGCCGCCCTCGGCTGCAACAGCTTCCGACTGGGGGTCGAGTGGGCCCGGGTGTTCCCCGACGAGCGGGGGGTCGACCGGGCCGCGCTGGACCGGTACGCCGGCATCGTCGGCGGCTGCATCGACCGCGGGCTCGAGCCCCTGGTGACGCTGCACCACTTCACCCACCCGGACTGGTTGGGGGAGGACTTCTGGCTCCGACCCGATGCCCCCGACCGCTATTGCCGATGGGTGGAGGTCGTCGTCGAGGCGCTGGCCCCGTCGGTGCGCCGCTGGGTCACCGTCAACGAGATCAACGTGCTGGCCGCCGGTTCGTGGATGCTGGGCATGTTCCCGCCGGCGCGCATCCTGGCCTTCGACGACGCGTCCATCGCCATCGACAACCTGCTCACCGCCCACGTCCTCGGCTACGAGGCCATTCACCGGGTCAGCGAGGACGCGGTGGTCACCACCAACAACAGCTGCTCGAGCGTCTACCCGTTCGACCGCATGCTCACCGATCTGCTGCTGGCCCGCAGCGCCGGGGTCGAACCGGGAGAGATCGACACCTGGATCGGGGAGCGCGGAGCGCAGCACGACTCGCTGTTCCCGGCCAACGGGGTGAGGGAGCGGCTGGTCCGCCGGATCACCGCGGCGCGCGCCCCCTACGGCCCGGCCGCCATCCGGGACGGAGGCCTCGCCCCCGGCGGACGCACCCGATCGCCCCGCCGGGCGCTGGATGCCGTCTACGGCAGTGCGCACGAGTGCACGCTGGATGCGCTGGGCCTCGACTACTACGACCCGATGGTGGCCCGGCACTTCCGTCTGCCGGGCCACCGCACCGCGGGGGGCCGAAGCCCACAGCCCTCCCGCGAGCTGTGGGACGACCCCCCGGACCCGGGTGGGCTGGCCCGCTGGCTGGGCGTGCAGCACGCCCTGGCTCCTGGCATCCCGCTCTGGGTGGTCGAGAACGGCCTGTGCAACCGGGTCCGCGACGGCCGGTCCTTCGCCCGGCTCGACGGATGGGACCGCCCGCGCTACCTGCGCGAAAACATCGCCGCTGTGGTGGAGGCGATCGACAGCGGGGTCCCGGTTGACGGCTACTGGCACTGGTCGCTGGTCGACAACTACGAGTGGGGATCGTACGAACCCCGGTTCGGCCTGCACGGCGTCGACCGCGACCGCGGCGAGCACGGGATGCGCTGGCTCGAGACCGACGCGATGGGTGACGACGCGGCCGGGGCCTACCGGCGGATCATCGCCGGCCTGCGCGCCGGCGACCGGTCGGTGCTCGATCCGGACTGAGCGGCCCGGGCGGCGGCCGGCCAGGGCCGTTCCTCAGCTCCCTGCCGGGACTCCGAGGCGGGCGACGCGGGCGAGCGCCTGCTCGGCCTGGTCCACGATCTGGGCGACCAGGTCGGCGGCCGGTGTCAGGGAATGGATGGCGCCCACCCCCTGCCCGGTGGGGTAGCACTCGCGTTCGGGGTCGATACCGGGGGCGTCCTCGCCGGCGCCCAGGTGGAAGGCGCCGTCCTCCATCGACCGGAGGAGCTGGTCCGGAAAGGGACGCAGCTCGTCGGGATGCTCCTCGAAGAACGCGGTGTACCGGTTGCGGACCACCCGCATCGTCTTGCCGGAGAAGGCACGGCTGATGATGGTCCCGTCCTCGCCAGTCCGGAGCAGCGCGTCCTTGAAGCCGGCCACGCCCCGGGCCTCGGGGGTGGCGATGAACCGCGTCCCCATCCACACACCGTCGGCGCCGAGGGCCAGCGCGGCGGCCAGGCCCCTGCCGTCGAAGATCCCGCCGGCAGCCACGACGGGGATCTGGCCGCCCACGGCGTCGACGATCTGGGGAACCAGGGGCATGGTGGCCACCTGGCCGGTATGGCCCCCGGCCTCGGTGCCCTGGGCCACCACGATGTCGCACCCGGCATCGAGGGCCCGACGGGCGTGGGCGACCTTGCCGCACATGTTGACGACCAGGACGCCGTGACGGTGGCAGAGCTCCACCACCTCGGCGGGTACCCCCAACCCGGCCACGAAGACCGAGGCACCGCCCGCAATGATCTTCTCCACCTGGCCGGCCAGGTCACCGGGCATGGCGGTGAGCAGGTCGACCCCGAATGGCTTGTCGGTGGCCGCCCGCACCGCGGCCATCTCCTCCACCATGCGCTCGTCGCCCATGGTGGCCGCTCCCAGGCAGCCGAAGCCCCCGGCCTCGGAGACGGCACTGACCAGCGATGCGTAGGAGACACCACCCATGCCGGCCAGCATCACCGGATGCTCGACGGACAGGACCTCGGTCAGTCGTGTCTTCATGGCGACCTCCTCCGCTGATGGATAGCTCCGGGTGCACCCTAGACCTAGACGACGTGCGCCCGGATGCTCGACGGGCGGGCGTTCCCCGTGCGGGGCGGTGCAGGTGGGAACCGGGCCGGTCACTTCGGGAACGGGCAGTGGCGGCAGCCCGATCCGCAGCACTCGACGCGGTCGCGCAGCGTGGCCTCGGTGAGCACGTAGAGGCCGGTTGCCGGGTCGACGTAGCCGGGGGAGCCCTCGTCCACTGCCCGCCGGTGGGCGGCCAGGATCGCGAGGCGCCGGGGATCGTCAGGGCCCGGTCGGCCACGGCGTGGCGGCGTGGGAGCGGGTTCGGCCGGCGGGGGCACCGTCATCGAACGGTGTTCGATCGTTCCACCCGTGGGCCGGCTATCCGGCCGGTGCCGTCGAGGGGAGCTCACCCGACGGCACCTCGAACGGGCCCGGCGATTCCCCCTCGGGTCGCCTGGCGGGGGCCGCGGCCGGTGCGAAGCTCGGGACGAAGTCGCGTTGGCGGACCATGGTCAGGCACCCGACGGCACCGACGAACGCGATGACCGTGGCGATGACCATGAGGTGATCGAAGGTGGCGGTGAAGCCCGTTTGATAGGCGCTGAGCAGCGCGTGACGGACGGTGGGTTCGGGGATCGACGCCAGGGCCTGACGCACCCCGCTCCCGCTGATGGCGGCAGTCACACGGGACCCGCCGTGGGCCAGCACCTGGCGGCCCGCCGGCGTGGTGGCCAGGGCGGCGGATGTATTGCCGCGGATCTGGCCGAGGAAGACCGCCCCCAACCCGGCGATGCCGGTGGCGATCCCCACCTGTCGGAAGGTGCTCGCCGAGCCCGAGGACATGCCGCTCCGCTCGGGCGGCACCACCGACACGGTTACCGAGGCCAGCACCGGGTTGGTGATCCCGACGCCGATCCCCGCCACGATGAAGCCCGGGAGGAGCACCGTCCACGTGGAGTCCGCCCGCACATGGGTCATGAGGCCGCAGCCGAGTGCCACCAGGAAGAGACCCACCCCCAGCAGGAACCGTGACTGGATGTGGACCGTGAGCTTCCCGGCGATCGGCGCCACCGCGAACGCCAGCATGGTGACGGGCAGGAACCGCAGACCGGCGGCGAAGGGGCCGTAGCCGAGCACCTCCTGGAGATAGAGCGTCAGGTAGAGGAACATGGCGAAGATGGAGGCCGACAGGGTGAAGGAGCCGACGGACACCCCGACCATGGCCGGTCGCTTGAAGAGATGGAGATCGAGCATCGGGTCCTTCTGGTGCCACTCGGCAAGGAGGAAGACGGCCATGGCTGCAGCCGACCCCACCAGCATCCCCACGATGAAGGGGCTGCTCCATCCCTTGGCGTTTCCCTGCACCAGGGCGAACACGAGCATGAACAAGGAGGCGGAGAAGGAGACGAACCCTGTCCAGTCGATCCGTCGCGCGGTCGGGTCCTTCGATGCCTTCACCTTGGCCAAGGTGATCGCGACGGCGACCACGCCGATGGGGAGGTTGACGAAGAAGATCCACCGCCACCCGATGCCGCTGGTGATGGCGCCACCGATCAGTGGGCCCACCGCCACTGCACCCCCGACCACGGCACCGTAGATGCCGAAGGCGGTCCCCCGCTCCCTCCCGGAGAACGCCTGGGCGATCAGGGCCAGCGAGGTCGCGAACATGATGGCCCCGCCCACGCCCTGGGCCCCGCGTGACAGGTTGAGCATCAGAGCCGAGGTGGCCAGACCGCACGAGAACGACGACACCGTGAAGATACCGAGGCCGATGGCGAACACCCCCCGCCGGCCGTACATGTCGCCGATCACTCCCGCAGTGAGGAGGAAGGCGGCCAGGGTGAGCGAGTAGGCGTCGATCACCCACTGGAGATCGGAGAAGGATGCGTGGAGCGACTGCTGGATGTCGGGGAGGGCGACGTTGACCACCGTGATGTCCAACAGGAGCATGAACGTCCCCGTGCACACCGCGATCAGCGTCCACCATTTGCGATCCATCACATCACCCCCTCGCCGATCGCCTGTGTGCAGTGCTGCAGTGCTGCAGTGCTGCAGCACTGCCACGGTCCGTCGATGGCAACGGGCCGATCCCTGCCGACCGGAGCGATCCCGAACAGGAGGACGACATCGAATGTATAGACGATGGCGCCCATTGCGGGAAATCACCCTGGCGACGTTGCCAGACCGCGACGCAGGTCAGATCGTGCCGTAGGTGGTGCCGCGGTCCTTGGCCCGTGCCCCCGAGGAAAGCAGCTCACCGGTCACCGCGTCCAGGTCGGCGACCAGCTGGTCGGCGACGGCCCGGTGCCCGGCATGGACGGTGGCGTGCAGGCTGTCGGGCGGCGACTGGCGGTCGAAGAACCAGCCCCCGCGTTCGGCGAGTGCGTCTCCCAGGGCGAAGGTGTCGGGGGCGGCGCCCTCGAGGGCCCCTCCGAAGGCGAACACGGTGGCGTCGGGAGCCCCGCGGATGGCCAGCCCCGGTATCCGGACGATGGCCGACTTGATGGCGGTGGCCGCCTGGTGGGCGTCCTCGGCGAGCCGGAGGTAGCCGTCCTCGCCCAGGTAGTGGAGCACGGCCCATCCGGCGGCGATCGGGCCGGCCGGCCGGGTCCCGGCCATCGACGGCGAGCCGTACAGCCCGCCCAGCCAGTTGGTGGTGATGAACGGCTGCAGGCCGGCCAGGGCCCGGTCCCGGTAGAGGATGACCGAGACGCCCTTGGAGGCATAGCCGTACTTGTGGAGGTCGGCGGAGATCGAGCTCACCCCGGGCACGGCGAGGTCCCACGCCTTGGTGACGTGTCCCAGCCGGCCCAGGAACGGCAGGATGAACCCGCCGAGGCAGGCGTCCACGTGGCACAGGATGCCGCGTTCTGCAGCCAGTCCGGCCAGCTCGGGGATCGGATCGATGACCCCCTGGGGGTAGGACGGCGCCGACCCCACGACGAGCACGGTGTCGTCGTCCATGGCATCGGCCATGGCGTCCACGTCGGCGGCGAAGTCGCCTCGAACCGGAACCCGCCGTGACTCGACGTCGAAGTAGTGGGAGGCCTTCTCGAAGGCGGCGTGGGCGCTTGTGGCCAGCACCATGTTGGGGCGCCCCGTGCCCCGTTCCGCCCGCCCCCAGTCGCGAGCCGTCTTGGTGGCCTGTAGCAGCGATTCGGTGCCGCCCGAGGTCAGGAAGCCGCCGACCCCGCCGCCCTCGTCGCCCGGCATCCGGTCGGCCCCCAGAAGCCCGGTGGTGATGGTGACGATGTCGTTCTGCATCCACCCCAGGCTGGGGAAGACCATCGTGTTCAGTGCGTTCTCGGCGGAGTAGAGGTTGGACGCCCGCTCGAGGAGGTCGAGTACGTCGTCCCCCGCGTTGTAGACCAGGCTGAAGACCCGCCCGCCCCTCCAGTCGCGGTCGTCGGCCCGCAGCACCTCCATCCGGTCGAGGACCGCGTCGGCGTCGAGCCCGTGGGCGGGCAGCCTGTTGTCGGGGAAGCCATCCATGGTGTCAGCCTACGGGCCGAGCCGCGGGTCGGGCAGGACGTGCGACCGGGTGGGGGACGAGAGAGACCGGCGGGGTGGGAAGAGGGAGGCGGGGGCCCGGTTCAGGTGATGTCGCGCCGGGTCAGGATGATCGACCCGACCGCGGCGAAGACCAGCCCGTAGGCCAGCATCAGCAGGGTGCCCTGCCACCAGTTGAACAGCCCGAAATCGGAGCCCCTGCCGCGGGTCAGGTTGGCGGCTGCGGTGGCCGCTCCCGTGGGCACCCACTTCTCCGCACTGTGCACGAGCTGGACCAGGATCCCCTCGAGGATGATGAACCACCCCAGGCACACGATGAGGGCCGCTACCTGGTTGGTCAGGACGGAGCCGATGCCGACTCCGAGGATGGCGAAGAGGGCGAAGACCAGGATCATCCCGGGCGCCACTGCCGGCAGCTGGTGGATCATGTCGGAGAACGACCCGCCCCGGGCGGCGAGGGTGAGCCCGCCGCCGACAACGGTGGCCACCAGCATGATGACGGCCAGCACGGCGCCGGCGATGGCGGCGAAGATCAGCTTGCCGCCCACGAACCGCGGCCGGTGCGGCATGACCAGAAACGAGGTGGTCACCGTCTTGTGTCGGAACTCGGTGGTAATGCAGAGCACCCCGAGCAGGAGGGCCAGGATGTAGCCCTGGAACCCGGATCCCACCAGGTTCCGGAGCTGCTGGGTGGTGTGGGGCACGGTGTAGCCCGGCGACACGAACGCCCCCCCGCCACCGGGCCCGCTGGTCCCGTTGTCGTGGCTCAGGAAGATCACCAGGATCAACAGCGCGTTGATCAGCAGTGCGATGCCGACGAGCACCCAGGGAACGGCGGTGGTCCGCAGCTTCAGCCACTCCGAGCGGATGGCGGCGATCACGTCGGCCCTCCCGGCATCGGGGCGTGACCGGCCTGCCCACCGCCCATGTTGGCGGGATCGGCGGCATCGAATCCGTGGGTCAGGCTGAGGAAGACGTCCTCGAGACTGCCCCGTTCGTGGACCAGCTCGTAGAGGACGATCTGGTGCTGGGCAGCGAAGGGGCCGAACCATTCGGGCGTGGCCGCATCGATGACCAGGGTGTCGGCGGCCACCTGACGCCAGGCCACCGGGACGGCGGCGAGCGCGGCGGTCAGCCGGGCCACCTCGGGAGTCCTGATGCGCATGCCGGTGCTCGTCCCGGCACGGGTGGCCAGTTCGGCCAGCGTGGTCTGGAGCACCAACTGCCCATGCGACACGATGACCACGTCGTCGACGGTCTCCTCCATCTCCGACAGGAGGTGGGACGACACCAGGACGGCGTGTCCGAGTGACGCCTGGTAGCGGATGAAGGTGCGCAGCCACTGGATGCCCTGCGGGTCGAGCCCGTTGGCGGGCTCGTCGAGGATGAGGATCTCGGGATCGCCGAGCAGGGCGGTGGCCAGCTGGAGGCGCTGGCGCATCCCGAGCGAGAACTTGCCCACGCGTCGGCGCCCGACATCCGAGAGGCCGACCAGGTCGAGGGTCTCCTCCACCCGGGAGAGCGGGATCCCGGCGCCGATGGCCACCGACTTCAGGTGGTCCTCGGCCCGTCGGGACGGATGGAAGCTGGTTGCCTCCAGCACGGCGCCCACGTGGCGGATCGGGTGCTCGAGGTCGACGTACCGGCGTCCACCGAAGGTGGCCGTGCCGGCAGTTGCCGAGACCAGGCCGAGCAGCATGCGCAGTGTGGTGGTCTTGCCCGATCCGTTGGGCCCCAGGAAGCCGGTCACCCGCCCCTCCGGCACCTCGAAGGTCAGCTGTTCGACGGCGCGCACCGGTCCGAACCGTTTGGACAGCGCGTGGACCTCGATCGCCGATGGCATGCACGACGGTACCCCGCCGGGCGACCGCTCTCCTGTCACCCCCCTGGTGGGAGGCCTCCCGCTCACCAGGGGGGACGGCCTCCGGCGGTGTGGAGGACCCGCTCAGACCTCGGCGAAGATGTCGGCGGGGAGCAGTAGCCCGGTGGCGACGACCAACTCGTCGTGGACCCGGCTCATGTTGCTCCAACCGTTGACCCACCCGACCAGTGCCGAGTACCAGACGTGGCCGATGATGCGGGCCCTGTCGCTCAGGTTGGGCGGCTGGGGCACCCCGATGGCCCGGGTGATGATCCCTTCCATCAGGACCGCCACCTGCTGTTGGCATTCGATGGCCGCGGGGTCCGGAGAGGCCAACGCGGTGAAGACGGCTCCCACCAGTTTCGGTTGGCGACCCATGGCCCGCAGGGCGCGGTCCAGGACGTCGATCACCCGCTGGGCGGCGGTGGCACCCTGGGCCGGCAGCTGGGCCAGCCTGCTGTCCAGCTGCTCCACCCAGTGGACCAGCGCAGCAGCCAACAGGTGGTCCTTGCTGGTGAAGTACCGGTAGACGGTGCCCATGGCCACGTCCGCCCGGGCCGCCACGTCGCGCATCTGCACGGCTTCGTAGCCCCCGTCCAGCGCGAGTGACATGGCGGCGTCGACCACGCGCTGTCGACGGGCTTGCTGGGCGCGCGTCAGGGTGCGGGGCACCGGACCGTTGGCCATGGCCGTTCACCCTACTCTGCAGGGGTTTCGTCCCCGGGATGCGGGGGCCGGCCCACCTTGCCGAGCCCTGCCGGCATGGTCCGGGGTACGGTGCCCCGCCGGATTCTCTGACGCTCCGTCATGTCCGACCACCTCTCGGTACCATGGTCGACCATGGCCGTCGCCGATGACCCGGAGCTCATTGCCACGACGGACGGCCGCGTCCCCGGGCGCCGGGGGCGGGCGACACGTCAGCGGCTGCTGGAGTGCACCGCGGAGCTGCTGGTGGCCACCCCGTGGCGGTCGATCAAGGTGATCGACATCGCGCGGCAGGCCGGGACGTCGCCGGCGACGTTCTACCAGTACTTCGAGAACGTCGAGGCGGCAATCACCGTGCTGGCCGAGGAGTTGGTCGAAGGAGCCGGCGTGTTGGCCGGACTGGTCGACGGCGACTGGTCGGAGCAGGCGAGTTGGTCCACCGCGGTGGCCGTGGTCGAAGGGTTCATGGACTACTGGGAGCGGAACAGGGCCGTCTTCCGGGTGGTCGAGCTGACAACGGTCGAGGGGGACCTGCGCTTCCAGGGCCTGCGGGTCCGGGCCCTGAACGCGGTGACGGTCACCCTGGCCCGGGTCATCGCCACCATTGGCGACGGAGCGGGGTCACATGCCGGATCGGATCCCATGGCTGTCGCCGGGACCCTGATCGCCATGCTGGCCCAGGTGGCCGGCCATCGTTACGGGTTTGAGTTCTGGGGAATCCGCACCGCCTCATTGGTCGACAGCCAGGCCAGGCTGCTCCACTGGGCGGTCACCGGGAGGGCCGCCCCCGAGGGCGCCAAGGTGATCGGCTCGGACGCGCCGCTCCCGCGGACCGGACCGGTGATCGGAGGAGGGGCGGCATCGGTCCGTGCCGCCGAGGTGAGGGCGGCAGCCGAGGGCGCCACCGGGCCGAAGCCGAAGGTCAAGGCGAAGAAGTGACGTTGGGCCGTGGACGGACCGCAGGGATCACCTCGGAGCCGGTGTGACGCCGAGGCTCAGCCGCCCCCCAGGAGATCGGCTGCGCAGACATGGAGCCGCTCGGCCAGCCGCTCGACCGTCCGGAGCGTGACGTTCCGTTCGCCCCGTTCGAGGCCCCCGACATAGGTGCGGTGTACCCCCAGGAGATCTGCGAACGCCTCTTGACTCTGGTGCCTTGCCTTGCGCTCGTTCCGGAGATTGATGCCGAACCTGCGCTGGAGGTCACCTTCCACTATCGATAACCTCTGCATTCCTGCCGGTACCGGCCGTCAACGGTCGGTCTGGGGCCTCCCAGCCCGATTCCCGCGCGACCGGATCCGTTGTCATTTCATGATGTCAAGCCTGAATACACCGAGCAAACGATACCCGGTGTGTGCAGATATGTGCGAGCGTCCGCGTGACCCCCACCGACCGCTCAGCGGAGCGCCACCGGGTTGACGGGCGATCCGAGGGCGTTGGTGAAGGGCAGAGGGGTGGCGTCGAGGAGGAACTCGTAACGTCCGTCGGCTGCGCAGGCATCGGCCAACTCGTCGAGGAACCAGTTCTGCCCCTGGGTCATCCCCATCTCGACCAGGTGCAGGAGGTGCACCGGGAGGTAGAGATCCTCGGACTCGCACGGGTAGACCTCCAGGACCATGGTGTCGGTTGCCACCGCGGCCACGTCCCGATCGTGGAACCACTCTGCGGTTGCCATGGTCAGCCCCGGCGTGGGCCAGGTGTAGGCCACCAGGTCCCGCACCGGCTCTGCACCGGCGAGTCCCGGTCGGCCCGGCAGCGCCAGGTGTGCCGCCTGGCCCGTGCGCACCAGCACGACGTCCCCTGGCTCGACGGCGAGGCCGCCGAGCTCGCACGCCGCGTCCAGATCCGACGGCGCGATCGGATAGCCCGGGTCGAGGATCTCGATGCCCTTGGCCCTCGGCACGTCGAGCAGGAGCCCCCGGGTCACCAGCGACCGGATGAGGTGGATGCCCAGCTTGGCGGTCCCCTCCTCGGTGACCGACGAGGCCGGGAACCCGTTGTACAGCTTCCCCCCGTCGGGCCCGGCCCCGTAGGAGGCATGGGCCAGCCCGTCCCAGTGGGTGGCGCACTGCATGGAGAGGGTCACCACGTCCTCCGAGGAGGCGATCCACCCAGGGTCCGGACTCAGCGGATTGTTGACGCAGATCATGGTCCGCGTCGGATTGACCCGGCCCGGGATGAAGCCCATCTGGATGCCCTCTTCTGCCGACAGGGGCAGCCCCAGGGCGAAGGCTGACCCGTCGACCACCGCTGCCGTGCCCCGCAGGCGGGCGGCCGCATCGATGAGGTTGAGGGTGCCGATCTGGTCCTCGGGTCCCCAGCGGCCCCAGTTGGAGACACGGGCGGCCAATTCGACGAACGAGGTCGGGACGGCGGTCGGCACGGGCACGGGCACCCACCTGTTGTAGCCGAAGGGGCAACAGTTTTGCCGAAACCTGCCGATACCACTCGAAGAGCGGTGTCAGCGATCACCTGGATGCACCATCTGCATCCGTTCCGGATACAGATGGTGCGCTGAATCCGGCAGGCGCTGCACCGTTGACGACAATCGATTCGACGCCAGCTCCGGGAGGACTCGTTGCGACTCACAGCTGCTCCGGCCGTCCAACGGCCCGCCCTTCGCCATGACGGCGGCCCGGCGCGGCTCCGTCGCGTCGGCCTGGTCGCGGTGGCAGCGATCCTGTTGACGGGAGGCCTGTCCATCGTCCAGGGCGCGGTGACCCCGGGGTCGGCTGCCGCTGCCGAGACGGCCCTCGACGTGGCCGGCGTGCAGTCGCTCTACACCGGCGACCTGGTGCTCCGCCTCAACGCCGAGCGGGCGGCCCGCAGCAATTCCGCAGTGCCGGTTCCCCAGCTCCAGGTGGACCCGGGTCTGCAGGCCGACGCCCAGGCGTGGTCCGCGCACCTGGCGGCCGTCGGAGTGGTGTCCGATCCGAGCCTTCCCGCGTGCACCGGTCCGGGCGGATCGCCCCCGCCCGCCAACCAGGTGTGCGTGTTCGCCGCCAACTCCGGGGACAGCGGGTTCGGTTACTGGCCGGGTGACGGCTCCGACGGGATGGACGCCGAGTACATGGCCTCCGCCGGCCACCGCCAGAACATGCTGGCCTCCGCCTACTCTTACGTGGGTGTGGGCGTGACCTGCAGCGCCAGCCGGGCGTGGACGGTCGAGTTGTTCGGTGAGGCCTGGGCGGACGTACCGTCGGCCAACGCCCGCCAGGCCACCCAGAACGTCTCCGAGGGGGATCCGGTGCCGGCGAGCCCGGTCGTGGCCGGGGCGCCGTCCGGCGACCCTGTCTACTGCCCGGGCCAGACCGACGGGCCGGGCGGGGCGGTGACCGCCACCGGGGGCCAGACGCCGTATCCGTATCCGGTGCCGGCGGTGCCCGGCGAGCCCAACGGCACTGTGGCGGCCTCCGCCGTCGGGATGGCCGCCACCGCGGATTCCAACGGGTACTGGGTGGCCCGGACCGATGGCTCGGTGTCCGACCACGGCGATGCCGCCAACTACGGGTCGATGGCCACTGCGCCGCTGAACGCGCCCATCTCCCACGTGGTGGCCACCGCTGATGGCAAGGGCTACTGGCTGGTGGCGTCCGACGGCGGCATCTTCGCCTACGGGGACGCCGGGTTCTACGGCTCGATGGGCGGCCGGCCGCTGAACGCGCCGGTGGTGGGCATCGCTCCGACCGCCGACGGCAAGGGCTACTGGCTGGTGGCGTCCGACGGCGGCATCTTCGCCTTCGGAGACGCCGGGTTCTACGGCTCGATGGGCGGCCGGCCGCTGAACGCGCCGGTGGTGGGCATCGCCAGTGACTCCGCCACCAAGGGCTACTGGCTGGTGGCGTCCGACGGCGGCATCTTCTCCTTCGGCGCCCCGTTCCATGGTTCGGGCGGCAGCCTCCGACTCAACATGTCGGTCAACGGGATCGCAGCGACGCCCGACGACGGCGGCTACTGGCTGGTGGCGTCCGACGGCGGCATCTTCGCCTTCGGAGACGCCGGGTTCCACGGCAGCGCCGGGGCGCTGCCGCTCGACGCCCCGATCGTGGGCATGGCCGCCGACGACTCGACCGGGGGCTACTGGCTGGTGGCGTCCGACGGCGGCATCTTCTCCTACGGCGCACCCTTCTTCGGAGCGGGCTGACCGTAGGGGTCCCGGTTGGCCCCGGCCCCCTCCGCTCCGGTCCTAGCCGGCCCAGATGATCGACTGCAGTTCCGAGTAGGCCTCGAGGCCGTAGTCGCCGCCGTCCCGCCCGATCCCGCTCATCTTGAAGCCGCCGAAGGGCGCATCCATGTTGCGCTGGGCGGTGTTGATTCCGACGTGGCCGGCCCGGAGCAGCTTGGCCACCCGGAACGCCCGGGCGGTGTCCCCCGAGAAGACGTAGTCGTACAGGCCGAACTCCGAGTCGTTGGCGATGGCGATGCCCTCCTCCTCGTCGTCGAAGGGGATGGCCACCACCACCGGGCCGAAGATCTCCTCGCGGGCTGCGGTCATGTCGTTGGTGCCGGTGATGAGGGTGGGCTCCACGTAGTACCCGGTGGGCAGGTGATCGGGTCGGTTGCCGCCGAACACCACCTCGCCCTGTCGGCGGCCGGAGTCGATGTAGCCGAGCACCCGCTGCTGGTGGGCGGCGGAGATCAGTGGTCCGACCATGGTCTCCCGCTCGGTCGGGTCCCCCACCTTGAGCCGGCCGGCGAAGGTGGAGAGCCCGTCGACCAGGGCATCGAAGATGCTCCGGTGCACCACGGCGCGCGTGGGGGCGGTGCAGATCTGTCCGGAGTGGAACGCCCAGGTCGAGCCGATGGCGGTGATGGCGGCCTTGATGTCGGCGTCCTCGAAGACCACCGCTGCGCCTTTGCCGCCCAGCTCCATCAGCAGCCGCTTCATGGTGGGCGCGCCGGCCGCTGCGATCCGCTGACCGACCGTGGTGGAACCGGTGAACGACACCATGTCGACGTCGGGGGAGGAGGTAAGGGCCGAGGCCGGTTCGGGCCCTTGGGCGCTGATCAGATTCACCACGCCGGGGGGGAAGCCGACGTCGTCGAGGACGCGGGCCAGTTCCACGACGGCCAGCGGGTCCTGGGGGGCGGGCTTGATGACCACCGTGTTTCCCATGGCCAGGGCCGGTGCCACCTTGCCGGCCATGTTGGTCAGCGGGAAGTTGTAGCTGGCGATCGCCGCCACCACCCCCACCGGCTGCCGGTAGGCGAGGGCGCTGATCAGGCCACCGGGGGCCAGTGGGGTGGCCGCGGTGGCGATGGGGGGCAGCATCGACTCCTGGACGTGGCGGATGTCCCGCGAGTAGCGGTCGAACCGGTCGGCGCTGACGGGCACCTGCATGCGCGAGCCGACCGATGCGGTGGCCCCGGTCTCGGCGATGACCAGGGGGACCAACTCGTCGTTTTTGGAGCGTATGGCTGCCGCCGCGGCCTTGAGCAGGGCCAGGCGCTCCTCGGCGGGAGTGGCCGCCCACGCCGGGAAGGCCTCGCGGGCGGCGGCCGCAGCCGCTGCGGCATCGGCGACCGAGGCATCGGGGGCCTGGCCCACAACCTGCTCGGTGGCCGGGTTGATGATGTCGTAGGTGCCGTTGCCGGCGTCGACCCACTTGCCGCCGATCAGCAGCTGCGTTTCGTCCCTGGTGACCTGACTGCCCACGGTGGATCCCCTTTCACGGTGATCGATGTGTCCCGATGGAGCGCCGATGGCTGAGTGGTTCGCGCCCGTGCGGCAGGAGGCCGCACCCATCGGGCACGGCCGCTCGCATGTGACGTTGCGTCAGCAGTGTAGGTCCTGACCGTGGCGCCGGTGGGCGGGGACTCAGGCCTGCGCCGGTGTGGGATCCACCGTCACGGTGTCGCGTCCCGACCGGAGCAGCGTCCCGGGAAGATTGCCGGTCGGCTTGCCGTCGGCCACGGTCTCGACCCCGTTGACCAGGACGCGGACCACGCCCAGGGAGTCGGCGATGAGCCGGGGGCTGCCGCCTGGTAGGTCGTGGACCAGGGTGGCCGGTTCCGATCCGATGGTCTCGGGGTCGAAGACGAACAGGTCGGCGGACAGGCCCACGGCCACGCGGCCGCGATCGTGCAGGCCGAACAGCTCGGCGGGGGCCTCTGTCATCAGCTGGACGGCCCGCTCCAACGGCACCAGCTTCCGCTTGCGGAGGCAGTCGCCGAGGAACGAGGTCGGGTAGTTCGAGCCGCACATCCGATCGAGGTGGGCACCGGCGTCGGAGCCGCCCACCATGGCGCCGGGGTCGTTCCAGACCGCGACCCGCGCCTGCCACGAGGCGTCGTCGCCATCGGAGGCCTTTGGCCACAGCACCGTGCGCAGGTCGTCGGCGATGACCAGGTCGAGCAGGGCGTCGAAGGGGGCCTTGCCCTGCTCCTCGGCGATCGATCCGACGTCGCGCCAGCTCAAACCTTCGTTTTCGGGGGCGAACGTGTCGCCGATGATGTAGTTGGCCCAGTGCGAGAGTCGGCGGAACACCCCGGCCTGGTCGGAGTGGGCCAACTCGTCGAGGTGGGAGCGGATACCCGGGTCGCGCAGCTGCTCGATCCGCTCGTCGACCGGCAGCCCCATGACGTCGCCCCATCCGGGGATGAGGAAGAGGGCGCAGTGGGTCCGGAAGCTCATGTTCATCGGCACCAGCGTGGGCATGGTCAGCGCCACGATGCGGCCGCCGGCGCTGGCCGCCGCGGAGGAGGCCTCCAGCTGGCGCGCCGTCTTGGCCGGCGTCCGCGAGTCGACGGTCAACAGATTCCAGTTGAGCGGTCGGCGGGCCGTGGTGGTCATGGCCACCATCAGGTCGATCTCCTGGTCGGAAAAGGTGTCGAGGCACCCGTCGGTGATGTACTCGAGGGTCGTGCCCGGGTGGTCGCGGACCACCTCGCAGAAGGCCAGCATCTCGCGGCGGTCGGCATGCCGGGAGGAGATCGGGTTGCCGTCCCCGTCGGAGTGGGTGCGTGACTGTGAAGAGGAGAACCCGAGCCCCCCGGCCTCGATCGATTCGGCCAGCAGCCGGGTCATCGCCGCCAGTTCGTCGTCGGACGCGACGTCGGAGGCCCGCTCGGATCCCATGACCCACCGGCGCAGCGCGCAGTGCCCCACCAGAAACCCGGCGTTCACCCCGAGGTTGCCCTCCAGTCGTTGGAGGTACTCGCCGAAACTCGTCCAGTCCCAGGCGATCCCGTTCTCGAGCGCGTCCAGGGGCATGCCCTCGACCTTGGCCATCATCCGCCGGATGTAGTCGTGGTCGGATGCCTTGATCGGGGCCAGGGTGAACCCGCAGTTCCCCCCGATCACGGTGGTCACACCGTGGAGGTTCGACGGGGAGGCAGTGGGGTCCCAGAAGAGCTGGGCATCGTAGTGGGTGTGCGGGTCGATGATCCCCGGGGCGACCACCAGGCCCTCGGCATCGAGCTCGGTGGCACCTCGCTCGTCCACCTCGCCGACCGCGACGATTCTCCCGTCACGGATGCCGACGTCGGCCCGACGGCCGGGAGCCCCGGTTCCGTCGACGACCAGGCCATTTCGGATCACGTACTCGAGCATGGTGGTGTTCCCTTCCTGTGGTGATGGAAGCGTCCCCCCTCACCGGGAGCCGCGCCACCTTCGTCGGGTGCGGGCCAGAACTGACTGACCGTCAGATTATGGCACTCCCACCGGTTCCGCGGGAGCGGCGATGAGTGGGCGTCGGGGAGGTCGGACGGTCGGTACGGATGCGAAGCGCGGCCCCGACGGCCCGGTCGGGCGGGACGGGAGGGTCACAGGGCAGTCGATGGTAATTTCTCGACATCCACCAACACTGGTTCCAGAACCACCTCCTGCCGGTCATCGTGCTGCTCCTCGGTGCCGGGTTGATCGTCCGCTTCGCCCACTGGGTGGGGGCGCGGCGGAGGCGTTGGGTCGACGCCCAGATCCGCCGACAGATCGAGTCGGGAGAGGTGGCCTCCGAGGGACTCAAGCGGTCCCGGGCCATCAGCGAGGCGGTCGAATGGGTGGCGGTGGCCCTCGCGTACTTCATCGCCGGCATCCTCGCGCTCGACCGGCTGGGCATCCCGCTCACCACCCTGGTGGCCCCGGCCACCGTGGTCGGCATCGGGCTCGGCTTCGGGGCCCAGCAGATGGTGGGCGACCTGCTGGCCGGGTTCTTCCTCTTCGCCGAGCACCAGTTCGCCTTCGGCGACGTCATCCGGTTGTCCGTGCCCGGGCAGACGGTCGGAATCACCGGCACGGTCGAAGAGCTCACGCTCCGGGTCACCAAGCTGCGGACGGCCCAGGGCGAGCTGGTCGTGGTGCCCAACAGCGCGTTGCGTCAGGTCACCAACCTTTCGAAGGACTGGTCGCGGGCGGTCATCGACATCCCCGTTTCGGTGACCGAGGACCTGGAGCAGGTCACGACGTTGCTGAAGGACGTGGTCGGGGCCATGGCGGCGGACCCGCGGTGGAGCGACCTCCTGCTCGGGGCACCGGTGGTGGCCGGGGTGGAGACCATCGACGTGGGGTACGTGCAGCTCCGCTTGATCGCACGCACCCTCCCGGGACGCCAGTTCGAGGTGGCCCGGGAGATCCGAATGCGGGCGGCCACCGCACTTCGCACGGCGGGCATCACCTCGCCGTCGATGGGCGAGTCGGCCACCCAGGGGCAGCCGTGAGCGACCTCACCCTCGGTGAGGAGACCCCGGGTGACGACGATCCGGCATCGGGGGAGCAGTCGGTGGTCCACCGGGACGCCCCCGTCGAAAAAGTCGAGCCGACGCCCCGCAGCGCACTGGTGGGATTCATGGCGGTGCCGGTCCATCGGCTCGTGCCGATCCGCCGGTCCACCCTGCTGTTGGCCGCGGCGTTCCTGGGCTTCGGGGCCTGGTGCTACCTGTACCCACCCTCGTCCGTGGTGGTGGTTCCCCCGGGAGGGGCCGTGGTCATCCCGGGCGTCATCCCGCCGACCACCACGACCACCACGACCACTCTTCCGCCGACCACCACGACCACTACCACCACGTCGCCCTCCGGGTCGTCGAGCACCTCGACCACGGCGCCCCGCTCGGCATCGTCGACCACCACCACCACCACCGCCACCACCACCACGGCGCCCGGCTCGGCATCGTCGACCACCACGACCAAGGCGCCCTCCGGCTTCACCACGACCACCACGACCACCCCAGGCGGAACGGGCCAGACCACCACCACGCCCTGATCGAGTCGGGCCGGCCCCGCCCCGGGGTCGTCCGGGACAGCGGGCGCCTCAGGGCGTCGTCGACACCGGTGAGCTCGTCGTCGTGGTCGTCGTGGTCGTCGTGGCAGACGGGGGGCGGAGCCTGTTGATGGCACGGGTCTCGTTGCGGTAGCTGGGCTCGGCCTTGAGCAGGGTCACCGCGTCGCCCACCACCATCCCCACCACGACCACCACGGCAAGGGCGATCGCCACCAGGTATCGGGGGCGGCCCACGCTCAGGAGCCCACCAGTGGCGCCACGTCGCTTCCGAAGGCGGCGATCTGATCGCACAGCTCGCCCACGCTGCGGGACGGGAACCGGACCTGCACCTGCCCCACCCCGGCGTCGGCAAAGGTGCGCAGGTACTCGGCCAGCGCTTCAGGTGGCCCGGCCACCGTGCCCCGGGGCAGCTGGAGGCCCGAGGGAGGCGCGCCCACATGGAGGCACTCGGAGAGGCCGCCGATGTCGAGCGGCGCCCCGTCGCGGTAGTCGTCGCGCAGGCCCTTCAACTCGGCCAGGATCTCCACATTGGGCCCGAGCGACTGCGGGAGCCAGCCGTCGGCGTAGCGGGCGGCCCGGCGGAGCGCGGCCCGGGAGGAGCCGCCGGCCCAGATGGGGGGTCGGGGAGCCTGGGCCGGCCGGGGCTTGAGCCCGAGTCCGCCGGCCTTCCACCTCGGGCCGTCCAGCACGGGGAACTCCTCGGCCAGTCCCTTGGCCAGGCCGACGATGGCCTCGTCGGTGGCCGGTCCCCGGTGGTCGAAGTCGGGCCCCATCTGGTCGAACTCCTCGGCGACGTGGCCGGCCCCCACGCCGCAGATGACACGGCCACCCGACAGCACGTCGACCGTGGCGAACTCCTTGGCCGCCCGCAGAGGATGCCGCAGCGCGACCACGTAGATGTGGGACAGGAGCCGGATGCCGGTGGTGACCCCGGCCAGCCAGCCGAGGGTGGCGATGGTGTCGTACCAGGTGGTGCTCATGGCACCGGCCAGGCGGTCCGGGATGAAGGTGTGGTCGCAGACGCCGACGTAGAAGAAGCCGGCGGCCTCGCATGCCAGGGCGACCGCGGCCAGCTCGCCGGCCCCGGCCGCCTGCTCCCAGGGCTGGGCGTAGATGGTGGACTGCGACTGGATCGGGAGCTGCATGCCGAACACCGTCCGGCCGGCGGGCAATACGGTGACCACGTCCGCCGGCGGGGGGATCGGGCGGTTGCTCATCGGATCAGCGTACGCCCCGGCCCGACTCGGCCAGAGACTCGGCCAACGACTCGGCCAGGGCGCCCTCGGTCCCGAACTGGGTGGCCAGGACCCTGGCCCGCTTGTAGGCCAGGTGGGCCGGAACCTCCCAGGTGAAGCCCATGCCACCGTGGACCTGGATGCACGATCGCCCGTTGGCGACGGCGGCCTCGTCGGACAGCAGCTTGGCCCCTGCCACGGCCACCAGGGCGTCACCCACCTCGGGCTGGTCGACCGTGACGGCGGCGGCGTGGACGGCGCAGCGGGCCACTTCGGTGCGTACGGCCATGTCGGCGCACAGGTGCTTGATCGCCTGGAACCCCCCGATCGGGCGGCCGAACTGCCGCCGCTGTTTGGCGTACTCGACGGCCAGCTCCGTGGTCCACGCCGCCATCCCGATCTGGAGCGCAGCGGTGAGCACGGCGCCGTCCCGCCTCCACCAGGCGGCGATCTCCGGCCCGGCCACCGGGGTGCCCTCCGGCAGTCCTGGCACGACCCACACCGGCGTGAGCGGGTCCATCGGCCGCTTCAACCGGGTGGCGTCCAGTGAGGCGGGGTCCACCGAGGCGACCCCGGCGTCCGACAGGAGCAACAGGACGTCCAGGTCCCCCAGGTGCTCGATGATCACCGGGACCACGCCGGCCGCCTCAGGTCGGGCCGGGTCGGGACGTTCGACCAGGCCCACCACCACCGAGCCGTCGTCGGCCCCGTCGATCAACCCGGCGGCGAGGTGGGAGGCCACCAACGGGCCCGGCAGGAGGGCCCGACCCAGCTCCTCGAAGACCAGGGCGGCCTCGGCCAGCCCCATTCCCACGCCGCCGGCCTCTTCGGCCAGGCACAGGTTGAAGACGCCGGCGTCGCCGAGCTGCCGCCACCCCGCCCGGTCGACGACCCGCTCGGTCGATTCGGGCAGTCGCACCTGCTCGAGCGGGAACTGCCCGGCGCACAGGCGCCGCATCCCCTCGGCCAGCTCGGCCTGGAACTCGGTCAGTTCGAAGTCCATGTCCCGTCCCCGTCCCTACGTTCGCTGCCGGGCCGGCTCGCGCGCAGCGCCGGTAGTGGCCACCGGTTCCTTGGGGAGGCCGAGGATCCGCTCGCCGACGATGTTCCGCTGGATCTGCGAGGTGCCTGCGGCGATGGTCAGGGAGATCCCTCGGAGCCAGTCCTCCACCATGGTCTCGGCCGGCAGCGGGCCCTCGCCGTCGAGGCCCTCGATGTCGTCGGCGGCGAGCCCGGCCCGTCCGAGCAGCGCCAACGAGAACTCACCGAGCTTCTGCCTCGTCTCGGAGTAGGCCAGCTTGAAGAAGGTGCCGCCCACGCCGGGGATGCCGGTCCGGGCGGCCTGGGAGACGTTGCGCTTGGTGAGCGCCCACAGGGCGTCGAGCTCGGCACGGAGGTGGCCGGCCTGGCGTCGGACTCCGGGGTCCGACCACGCCCCGGTCCGCTGCGCCAGGGTCACCGCGCTCGACAGCAGCTCGATGGCCTCGAGCAGGTCGCCGACGAAAGCCGTCCCGCGCTCGAAGCTCAAGGTGACCATGGTCACCCTCCACCCGTCGTTCTCCTCCCCGACCCGGTTGGCCACCGGCACCCGAACCTCGTCGAGGAAGAGCTCGGCGAACTCCGTCGAACCGGCGATGGTGGTGAGCGGGCGGATCTCGACCCCCGGGGTGTCCATGGGCAGGATCAACCACGAGATCCCGCGATGGCGGCTGTCGTCGGCCCCGGTCCGGACCAACAGCTCGCAGTAGTCGGCCACCTCGGCGTGGGAGGTCCAGATCTTCGAGCCGGTGACGACGTAGTCGTCGCCGGCTCGGACCCCCCGGGTGCGCATGGACGCCAGGTCGCTGCCGGCGTCCGGTTCGGAGAACCCCTGGCACCACACCTCGTCACCCTGGAGGATGGGGGCCAGGAATCGCCGCCGCTGCTCGGAGGTCCCCTCGGCGATGATGGTCGGGCCGGCGTGGAGCAGGCCCACGAAGTTGACGCCCACGTAGGGCGCCCGGGCCCGCTCGAGCTCCTCTTTGAAGATGAGCTCCTCGACAGGGGACGAGCCGCGACCGCCGCCTTCGACCGGCCAGTCGATGCCGGCGTAGCCGGCGTCGGACAGCAGGCGCTGCCAGTGGGTGTCGTAGGCTCGCCGCCCCGGCCAGTCGTGGGGCGACGGCTTGGGGGGCAGTCCGGGGAGGGTGGTCTCGAGCCAGCTGCGCAGCTCCCCTCGGAACGCCTGTTCCGCGTCGGTGTACCGCAGGTCCACGGGAGGGCGCTCTACGTCCGGGGGATGACGTGACGTTCCTGCGGGGTCACGTGAAGTCGAGGCCGTAGAGCTTGATGGCGTTTCCCCGGAGGATCTTGTACCGCTCGTCGTCGGTGAGGTCCTTCATCTGCTTTTCGGCGATCTGGCGGGTGTGGGGCCAGGTGGAGTCCGAGTGGGGGTAGTCCGACTCGTAGGTGATGTTGTCCACGCCGATCTCGTGGACCGACCGGAGGCCGTGGGCGTCGTCGAAGAAGCACCCGTAGATCTGCCGGTGGAAGTAGGTGGACGGCGGCTCGGGGACGATGTCCGCCACGCCGCCCCATCCCCGGTTCTCCTCCCAGACCTTGTCGGCCCGCTCGAGGATGTAGGGGATCCACCCGATCTGCCCCTCGGCGTAGGCCAGCTTCAGCTCGGGGAAGCGGACCAGCACTCCCGAGAACATGAAGTCGACCATGGAGAAGGTGGCGTTGGTGTGGGTCAGCGTCGACCCGACGGCCGGTGGCGCGTCCGCCGACGTGGACGGCATCTTCGAGGACGAGCCGATGTGCATGTTGACCACCGTGCCCGTCTCGGCGCAGGCCCGGAAGAAGGGATCCCAGTAGTGACCCGGATCGTGCACCGAGGGCAGCCCGAGGAACGGCGGGATCTCGCTGAAGCACACGGCGCGCACGCCCCGTGTCGCGTTGCGCCGGACCTCCTCGGCGGCCAGCTCGGCGTCCCACAGTGGAACGATGATGAGCGGGATCAGCCTGCCCTTGGCCTCGGGCCCGCACCACTCCTCGACCATCCAGTCGTTGTAGGCCTTGACGCACAGCAGGCCGAGCTCCTTGTCCTTGGCCTCGGTGAAGGTCTGGCCGCAGAACCGAGGGAAGGTGGGGAAGCAGAGCGATGCCTCGAGGTGGTTGATGTCCATGTCCTCGAGGCGGAGGGGAACCAGGTACGAGCCCGGACGCATGTCCTCGTAGGTGATGCCGCGCATGGTGACCTCGTCGCGGGGCACGCCCACCGCGGAGTCGACCCTGAGCAGCGGACGCTTCAGGTCTTCGTAGTACCACCAGTCGGTGGGCACTCCCTCCGAGCCCGGCTTGACCGTGAGCTTGCCGCCGATGAACGTGATCTCGCCCATCGGTGCCCGGACCACCCGGGGGCCGGTCTCGTGGTACTTCTTCGGGAGGCGGTCCACCCAGACGTTGGCGGGCTCGACGACGTGGTCGTCGACGGAGATGATCATCGGCAGGTCGGCCATGGGGCGAGTGTATCCCTCGTTCTGACGGTGTGTCAGGTGACGCGGGTTCCGCCGCTCACACCATGGCGACGCCACCGTTGGGTCGGATCACCTGGCCTGTCATGAAGCGGGAGGCGTCGGAGGCCAGGTAGAGGACGGCAGCGGCGATGTCCTCGGGCTCCCCGATCTTCCGCAAGGGGGTGAACCTGCGCATGGGCCCGATCACCGCCTCCTGCATCTCCTCGTCGACCGTTCCGTCGGGCCGTATGAAGTAGCGCCCGGTCATGCCGGTGAGCACGAACCCCGGGGCCACCGCGTTGACCCGCACCCCCAACTTCCCGATCTCCACGGCCAGCGATTTGGTCATCTGCACGACGCCGGCCTTGCAGATGGCGTAGCTCGCGATGTTGGGGCTGGGCGCGTCGGCGGCTGCCGACGAGGTGTTGATGATGCTGCCCCCCTCGGCCTGGGTGACCATGACCCGGCCTGCGGCCTGGCAGCCGAAGAACACACCCTTGAGGTTCACTGACAGGATCCGGTCGAGGTCCTCCTCGCCGGCTTCGAGGAACGGTCCCTCGACCATGATGCCGGCGATGTTGCACCAGATGTGGATGCCGCCCCGCTCGGCGGCGACCCGCTCGGCGAGGGCATCGACGCCGTCCCTGTCCGAGACGTCGAGGACCACCCCTTCGCCGGTGCCGCCGGCTGCCGCGATCTGCAGGGCGGTCGCCGCCGCGCCCTCCTCGTTGATGTCCGCACACACGACGGCAGCCCCGGCCCCGGCCAGCGCCAGGGCGCTCGCCCTCCCGATGCCACTGCCCGCCCCGGTGACCACGGCGACCTTGCCGTCGACACGGAACGATTCGATGAGCGTGGTGGCTTCCATGGCGGGTTCCTGGCCTTTCCGATGTGACTCCGATGCGCACGGAGCGGTGCTGGCGGCCGCGTGTGGCGGGCGACGGGCCGGATGACCCGAACAGTAGGCCAGCGCGCCGATCGGCCGATGAGCGCGGGGATCACGACGCGGAGGAGGTACCCGCCCAGCCCGCCCCCAGGGCGCTACCCACGCCGACGCCCTCGTCGTCGATCGGCGTGCCGGGCCCGGAGGCCCTGATGTCCCTGAAACCGGGGAGCTGGTCCTCCCCGACCGGCCGCATCGCCGCGGCGATGGCCCTTGTCGCCGCCGCGGCGATCCGCTTGTGGCCTTCGTCGCCGGGGTGGATCCCATCGGGGAGGTGCTCATCGCCGACGATTCCCTCGCCCGCCACCAGGGACAGCGCCGTGTCGCCGGACATGATCCGGCTGCGGGTCACCGACTCGATGGTGTGCCGGATGTCGGTGAGTGAGGTGCCGAGTTTGTTGGGCACCTGCTCGGCATCGGGGCGGCGGACCGGGCTCATGACCACCAACGGCGTGGTCGGATGGCCCAGGCGGATCACGTCGAGGAACCCGTGGAGGTTGGCGGCGACCATGGCGGCACTGTGCGGGGTGCGGTTCCAGCAGCTTGCGCCATAGGCGACGGTGACGACCTCGGCCATCAGCCCGGCGATGTGCTCGGCCGAGGGGATCTCTCCGCAACCGGCGACGGCGTAGCCGAGGTTGACGAGGTCGAGGCCGGCCTTTCGGGCCGTGATGGCAGCCCAGGTGTGGGAGGGCCCGGAGGCGACCCATCCCTGGGTGCCGGAGTCGCCGTAGGCGATCCAGCGGGGCAGTGCCGGTGCCGGGGCGATCTCCCCCCTCACCGCGGTGAGCGACAGGATCAGTGGATGCATCCCCTCCGGGAGGTAGATGACCGCCGGCTTTTCGGGTGGGTCGGTGCCGAGGGACAGGCGGATCAGCCCGTCGCCGAGCACCGCCTCCTCTTCACACACCTTCCGGCCGTTGCGCCACACGGAGAAGACGATGCCCGCCCCGTCGCCCCGGTAGCCGAGGTCGCCCGACGTGGTGCGGTAGGCGATGTCGATGGCCCGGGCATCGCCTACCAGCTCGATGCGCACGCCTGCCGGCACGGTGGCCGCGTGCCACAGATCGGACGCGGTCCTGGCCGTGTCGGTGGGATCGGCTCGCGGGTAGGGAACCTCGCCTGCGGCCGGATAGGGGGCTCCCCGGACGAACGGCTCGGGTTGGCTCGGACGTGGGGTCACGGCGAGTGTCGCTTCATCCGGCACTCCAGTCAGGGGTTGAATACCACTCTCCGTAGTGGTGTGACCACAATACCACTCATCATGAGATTCGCCACCTGGATTCTCGGATGACCGGACCGTCCGGCGGGGTCGGCCGCGGCCTGGCCGAGCGGAGAGGTCCGCGAGCACGTCTTCCGGTCGACGCACGACAGAAGTCACAGTCGAACAGGGAGTTCGAGATTGTCACGAGAAGTTCTCGCCATGGCCTTCCCCAAGCGCCACTTGAGTGCGTACCATGGTCCGGCGTGCCGGTTCTCGGGGCGATCAGCACGTCCACTACATGACGGAGAGTGGTTTTCCAGCTGTGTTGGAGCGGAGGTTTCAGATGACTCGACGAACGGTGGGCCGGCCCGGCGTGCGCGCCCCGGTACTGCTGGCGCTGTTGGCGATGATCTCGCTCGGAGTGCTGGTGGCGCCGGGTGCGGCCCGTGCCGCCACCATCGGCCACAGCGTCGGCCCCCACGTCTACCAGGGCGGGGGGGTGATCGGGTTCGGTGACGCGGCCGACCCCGCGGGCCCTGCCGCGCTCCCTTCGGTGATGGTGGCCATGGCGGTCAACCCGGCGTCGACACCAACGGACGAGGGCTACTGGCTGGCAGGTGCAGACGGCAGCGTCTATCCGGTGGGCAATGCCGCGTCGTACGGATCGCTGACCTCGGTGCGCCTGCAGGCGCCGATTGTCGGGATGGCGTCGACTCCCGACGGCAAGGGCTACTGGCTGACTGCCATCGACGGAGGGATCTTCGCCTTCGGGGACGCAGCGTTCTACGGCTCGATGGGCGGGACCCCGCTCAACCAACCCGTCGTCGGGATGGCGCCGACTCCCGACGGCAAGGGCTACTGGCTGGTCGCCGCCGACGGCGGCATCTTCTCCTTCGGTGACGCCGCGTTCCACGGCTCGATGGGCGGGAGCCCCCTCAACGCGCCGGTGACCGGGATGGCGGCGACGGGCGACGGCAACGGGTACTGGCTGGTCGCGTCCGACGGCGGGATGTTCGCCTTCGGCGATGCGCCCTTCTACGGCTCGATGGGCGGGCAGCCGCTCAACGACCCGGTGGTGGCAATGGTGGCGACCCCGTCGGGCGGCGGCTACCTGCTGGTGGCCACGGACGGAGGCATCTTCCGGTTCGGCAGTGCCCCGTACTACGGCTCGCTGGGGGCGGGCTATGGCGGCAATCCGGCAGACGTCCCACCGGTGGCCGGCATCGCGTTCACCCCCGATGCACTCGGGTACTGGCTGCTCGAACCCGACGGATGGTCCTACTCGTTCTCCAACCCGCCGGACCCCTCGCCCTCTGGCACGGCGGCGGCCATCGTGTCCATCGCCAACAGCCAGGTGAACAGCGACCCGGACCGCGGGTACTTCTGCAACCCCTACGGGCCCTGCGAGGCGTGGTGCGCACTGTTCGCCACCTGGGTGTGGCAACAGGCCGGCATCCCCATCCCCTCGTACCCCTTCACCGGCAACATCTACGACTGGGCCGCGGCCCACGGGCAGGTGCTTCCACCCACCGCCAGGCCGCTGCCGGGCGATGCCGTCCTGTACGGGACCGGGCCGTCCTCCGCCTCCACGTCCCTCCATGTCGGGCTGGTCGTGCAGACCTGGCCGGATGGCGCCATCGTCACCGTCGAGGGGGATGCCGGGCCCGCACCGACCGGCTCACTGGCGGTGATCATCAACGGGCCCTACCTGCCCTCGCGATCGGCGATCTACAACGGGATGCCGATCTACGCCTTCGCCCAGCCCTGATCCGACTGGACCGGGTGGGGTGATCGGGCATGCGGGTGTTGATGCCGTTGCCGGATCGTGACTTCGACACCACCGAGGTAGCGGTGCCGTGGAAACTGCTCACGGAGTCGGGGCACACCGTCACGTTCGCCACCGAGGAGGGTGGCCGGGCGCCCGCATGTGACCCGCGCCTCTTGGACGGGGTGATCTTCGGCCGCCTTGGGGCCGAACCGGAGCCGATCGAGTTCTACCGCGCGCTGGCCGGATCACCCGAGTTCGTCGAACCGATCAGCTGGCGGTCCGCGGATGTCGGCGCCTTCGACGGGCTGCTGCTGCCCGGTGGGCACGCGCCGGGGATGCGCCAGTACCTCGGGTCAGCGGAGCTGCAGCGCCAGGTGGCAGCCTTCTGGTCCCTGGGCCGTCCGGTGGGTGCGATCTGCCACGGCGTGCTCGTGCTCGCCCGCAGCGAGGATCCCGAGACGGGACGAAGTGTCCTGGCGGACCGGCGGACGACCTGCCTGCCCAAGTACATGGAGCGGGGCGGGTACGTGGCGACGGCATGGCGGCTCGGGCGGTACTACCGCACCTATCCGGCCTACGTCGAGGACGAGGTCCGCGCCGCGCTCGATGACCCGGGCCGACTCGAGATCGGGCCCCGGACAGTGCGGCGGGGGACCCGCACCGATGACCGGCACGCCTTCGTCGTCGAGGACCGCAACTATGTGTCCGCCCGCTGGCCCGGGGACAGCTACCTGTTCGCCCGGCGGTTCGAGGCCCGCCTGGCCGAGGCCTGATCGCAGCCTCCGAGGCGGCTCGCTCACGCGGGGGCCAGCAGGGAGCCGAGCACCCGCCGGCGGTGCTCGGCTGCCGAGCCCCACGCCTCGGACAGCGCCCAGGCCCGCTTGAGGAAGAGGTGCAGGTCGGACTCCCAGGTGTAGCCGATGGCGCCGTGGACCTGCAGCGACACCCGGGCCGCCTCCACGGCCGCGTCGGAGGCGCACGCCTTGGCCGCCGACGCGGACCTCGACGCATCCGGCGCACCCTGGTCGAGCGCCCATGCCGCGCCGTAGACCAGGGGACGCGCGAACTCCAGCTTCACCTTGGCGCCGGCCAACAGGTGCTTGACCGCCTGAAAGGCGCCGATCGGCCTGCCGAACTGCTTGCGCTCCTTGGCGTAGTCGGCAGCCATGACGACCATCCGGTCGGTCACCCCGAGCAGCTCGGCCGCGGTCGCCACCGCGGCCCGGTCCGAAGTGGCGAGGATGGTCGATGCGGCCCGCGACCCCGAGGCCAGCCGGGTGTCGGCGGTGGGCTCCCAGGTGACCGCACCCAGCCGCCGGGTCGGGTCGAGGGAGGTGATCGGCGTGACCTCGGCGGCGCCCGCTTCCAGGACGTGGACCTCCGGGCCGTCCTCCGGCCCCGGAGTGGTGAGCACCAACAGGTCGGCCCCGACGGCCCCGGCGATGGGTGCCGGGCACCCTGGCGGCGGGCCCACGGCGGCGGTGATCGAACCGGCGGCGATCTCCTCCAGCCATGACCGCACGCGGGTGGCGCCAGCGGGCCCGGCGCCCTCGAGGTCGCCCAGCAGCGGTGCCGCCAGCGCGGACGTGGCCATCAGCGGCTCGGGGAGTGCCACCCGGCCGGCCTCTTCGAGGAGCAGCACCAGGTCGAGGAGGCCGAGCCCCAGCCCGCCGTGGGCTTCGGGCACCGACAGGCCGACCACGCCGAGCTCGGCCAACGTGGCCCAGCGGGCCGTGCGTGCCGTGGGGGCGGCGAAGGCGGCGCGCAGGTCGTCGGTGGTGCACTCCCTGGCCAGTACGCGGCGCACCGTGTCCCGGAACTCGATCTGCTGACCGGTGAATGCGAAGTGCACCGCCGTCCCGCCGGTCCTCAGCCGCGGGGCAGCCCGAGCATGCGCTCGGCCACCACGTTGCGCTGGATCTCGTTGGTGCCGGCGTAGATGGGACCGGCCAGCGCGAAGAGGTACCCGTCGAGCCACGGCGCGTCCGCCCCCCCGTCGTGCAGCTCGGCTGCGGGGCCCAGCAGGGCCAGGGCCGCCCGGTGGATGGCGAGGTCCGTCTCCGACCAGTGGATCTTGTTGGCGCTGGCCTCGGATCCCACCGATCCCCCGTCCAGCACCCGGGTGGCGGTCCACAGCGTGTTGAGCCGGTAGGCCTCGGCATCGATCCAGGCCTGGGCCACGGCATCGGCGGTGAGCACCGCCCGCTCCGGGTCGAGCGCGAGTCGTTCCGCATAGAGCGCCACCAGTCGGGTGGCGGCCTCGCTGTAGCGCGCCGGGCTGCGGAGGCTGAGGCCGCGTTCGGAACCGGCGGTGGCCATGGCCACGTTCCATCCCCGCCCCACGCCTCCGAGGACCTGGGAGTCGGGGACGAACACCTCTTCGAAGAAGAGCTCCGCGAATCCGGTCTCCCCGTCGATCTGGGGGATGGGCCGCACGGTGACCCCTGGGGAGTCCATCTCGACGAGGAAGTAGGTGAGTCCCCGATGGCGCTCGGCCTCGGGGTCGGTGCGGAAGAGGCCGAAGCACCACTCGGCGAACGCCCCACGCGAGGCCCACGTCTTCTGCCCGGTCAACACCCAGCCGTCGTCGGAGTGCGCCCGCCGGGCCCGGCTGCGGATGCCGGCCAGGTCGCTACCGGCATCCGGTTCGGACCAGCCCTGGCACCAGATCTCCTCGCCCGAGGCCATCGGCGGGAGGAACCTGGCCTTCTGCTGGTCGGTCCCGAACTCGGACAGGGTGGGCGCCAACAGGAAGATCCCGTTCTGGCTGACCCGCAGGGGGGCCTGGGCGCGCCAGTACTCCTCCTCGAAGATCAACCACTCGAGGATGCCCACGCCCCGACCGCCATACTCCTCGGGCCACGACACCACCGACCACCGATCGGCGAACATGGTCCGCTCCCACGCCCGGTGGGCCTCGAAACCCTCGGCGGTGTCGAGGGACGGAAGAGCATGCGGCGCAGGTGCGTGGGCGGACAGCCACGTGCGCGCCTCCTCGCGGAACGCCTCCTGGGCGTCGGTGTAGCGCAGGTCCATCGGGGTGTCCATGGTCGGGTCCATCGGCTCGAGGGTGTCCGGGGAAATCTGACACACCACCAGATTTTCGGCAACCACGGCCCATCGGTCACAATGGCGGGATGCCCAACGCCGTGATCGTCGACGTGGTCCGCACCCCGGTGGGGAAGAAGAACGGCCGGTTGTCGGGCTGGCACGCCGTCGACCTGGCCGCTCAACCGCTCCGGTCGCTGATCGAACGGAACGACCTCGACCCGGCCCTGGTGGAGGACGTGATCTACGGGTGCACCATGACGGTGGGGGAGCAGGCGATGAACATCGGGCGCAACGCCGCCCTTGCCGCCGGCTTTCCCGACACCGTGCCCGGGACGACGGTCGACCGGCAGTGCGGCTCGGCCCAGCAGGCGGTCCACTTCGCCGCCCAGGCGGTCATGTCGGGGGCGATGGACATTGTCATCGGCGGCGGCGTCGAAGCCATGAGCCGGGTTCCCATCGGGTCCACCACGGAGCCCGGTCCCGGCGAGGCATACGGCCCCACGGTGCAGGCCCGGTTCGACTTCATCCACCAGGGACTGTGCGCTGAGGAGATCGCCCATCGCTGGGGGATCGGCCGCGAGGAGATGGACCTGTTCGCCCTCCGCTCCCACGAGCGGGCAGCTACCGCCATCGCCGAGGGCCGGTTCGACAACGAGATCGTTCCGCTGGCCACCCGGCGTGCGCGCCTCGAGGACAGGGTGGCGGTGGCCGGCAGTGACCAGGGCGACCCTGCCGGCGAGGGCGTGCTGTCCTTCGACGAAGGAGTCAGGGCCGACTCCACTTACGAGAAGTTGGCGTCGTTGGCGCCGTGCTTCGTGGAGGACGGCCTGGTGACGGCGGCCACCTCCTCGCAGATCTCCGACGGTGCGGCAGCCGTGCTGATCATGTCCGAGGAGCGGGCCGGGCAACTCGGCCTGCGACCCCGGGCCCGCTTCCACACCTTCGCGGTGGCGGCCAACGACCCGGTGATCATGCTCACCGCCCCGATCCCCGCCACCACGCGCGTGCTCGAGAAGTCGAAGCTCTCCCTCGACGACATCGGTGCGGTCGAGATCAACGAGGCGTTCGCCTCGGTGGTGCTGGCGTGGGAGAAGGAGCACCATCCCGACATGGACAGGGTCAACGTCAACGGCGGCGCCATCGCCATCGGGCACCCCACCGGCGGGTCGGGAGCGCGGCTGATGGCCTCACTGCTCAACGAGATGGAGCGGACCGGGGCCCGCTACGGGCTCCAGACCATGTGCGAGGGCGGGGGCCAGGCCAACGCCACCATCATCGAACGGCTGGGGTAGGGCGCCCGGGCTCGGCGCGCCGAGGGGATCCCTACTCGGTGTCCGACTGCGGGCTCGTAGCCGCCCGCTTCTTGAAGTCGACGCGGTCCGCACGGGTCGGGCGTGACATCAGGTACCCCTGGTAGAGGTCGCAGCCGAGCTCGGCGACCCGCTGCAGTTGGATCGGCGTCTCGACACCCTCGGCCAGCACGACGAGGTCGAGGGCCTTGGAGAGCTGCACGATGGCGGCGACGATCGCCTCGTCGGTCTCGAGGATGCCCAGGCCGTCCACGAAGGACTTGTCGATCTTGAGGATCTTGACGGGCAGGTTCTTGAGCCGGGCGAGGGACGACGTGCCGGTGCCGAAGTCGTCGATGGCCAATCCGACGCCCATCTCGTGGATACCGCCGAGCGTGGCGATGGTTGCCGACGTCTCGCTCATCAGCATGCTCTCGGTGACTTCGAGCACGAGGGCCTCGGGCGGGAGACCCGAGTCGGCCAGCGCCGCGGCGATGGTGTCCAGCAGGTCGGCGTCGTTCAGCTGGTGGGCGGAGAGGTTGACGGTGACGTAGGCATTCTCCGCACCGGGCAGCTCCCGCCGCCACTTGGCCATGGTCTGGCAGGCCTCGCGCAGGACCCAACGGCCGAGCGAGAAGATGAGGTCGGTCTCCTCGGCGAAGGGGATGAACTCCATCGGGCCCAGCAGGCCACGGGACGGGTGGTGCCAACGGACCAGTGCCTCCATCGCCACGATGCGGTCGTCGGCCACCGAGGCGATCGGCTGGTAGTGGACGGCCAACTCGTCGTGGTCGATCGAATGGCGAAGATCGTCGTAGATCTCGAGTCGGGCCACCGACTTGGCCCGGAGCGACTCGTCGAACACCTCGACCCTCGAGCGCCCCTTGTTCTTGGCCTGGAACATGGCCACGTCGGCCTGCTGCAGGATGTCCTGGGCGGTCTGCCGTCCCCGCATCACGAAGGAGACGCCTACGCTGCAGGTGACCACCACACTCCGCCCGGTGGAGAGTTGGACGGGCTCGGCCAGCAGCCTCGAGTACTCGGTGGCCAGGCTGACGGCCACATGGACGTCGTGGATGTTGCGGCACAGCACGACGAACTCGTCTCCCGAGAACCGGCTGACGACATCGCCGCCCCGCACTGCCGACTTGAACCGTTGGGCCAGGGCGAGCAGCACCTCGTCTCCGCTGGCGTGGCCGAACGAGTCGTTGACCAGCTTGAAGCGGTCGAGGTCGATGAAGAGCACCGCCAGATTGGTCTCCCGCTGCATCGAGATGAGCAGTTCCCGTTCGAGCTCGTCGCTGAACAGCGACCGATTTCCCAGCCCGGTCAGCGAGTCGTGGTAGGCGAGCCAACTGAGCTGGGCCTCGGCCGCTTTGCGGTCGGTGACGTCGGTGAAGGAGCAGACCACCATGGGGGAGTCGTCCTGGCCGGAGCCGGACAGGAGCCGCGAGCTGAGCGACAGCCACTGCCGCCGCCCGTTGCCGTCGGAGACCCCGATGATCACGTCGTCCAGCGACTCGTTGGTGGCCAGCGTCTGCTCGTGGGGGAACATGTCGGCGGACAGCGGCTGCCCGTCCGCATCGATGGCGATCGACGACCCCGTGAAGATCTGGTGGCCGCTACCGGATTCGAGGCGATCGCCGAGGATCCGGGTGGCGGCCTCGTTCAGCGCGCAGATGTTCCCCGACTCGTCGAAGAGCACGATCCCTTCGCTCAGCGAGGCCACGACCGCCTCGTACCGCTCTTCGGCCGCCCGGCGGCCGGCCTCGGCCTGGCGGGCGTCGGTGAGCTCGGTGCACACGACGACCCAGCCGGAGGGCTGGGTGTCGTCGTCGATCAGGGGGTCGATCGAGACGAGGACGTCGACCTCGGAGCCGTCCTTGCGGTGGTGGGTCCGCTGGCCCCGCTCGAGGACGGCGGCGCTGTCGGTCCGGTTGGCGGTGACAACGGCCCCGATGGACAGGCCGGTTACCTCGTCCTCGCTCCAGCCGTAGATGGCCTGGGCGGCCTCGTTCCAGCTCTCGATCCTCCCGTCGGCGTCGATACCGATGATGGCGTCGGAGACGTGGGCCACCAGGCTGGCCCGGTAGCGGTTGGCCGCTTCGGCGGCGCGCCGCTCGGAGATGTCACGGGCGATGACCTGGTAAGCGGGCTCGCCGTTCCAGCTGGTGCGGACGCTGGTGACCTCCATGACGGTGATGCTGCCGTCGAACGACATGATCCGTGCCTCGCCGTGCTCGAAGAACTGGCCGTCCTCCGTGAGCTGGGCGAGCCGACCCGCCATGTCGGGGACGTCGTTGGGGTGCACGATGTCGGTGACGGGCATGCCGTAGTGCTCGGCGAACGCCTGGGCGTAGTCCTTGTCCTCCGCTCCCGAGAACATCAGCTTCACCGCGGCGCGGTTTCCGTACACCAGCCGCCCGTTCTGGTGGACGCACACCACATCGGGGGAGACCTCGGTCAGCAGCCGGTAGCGCTCCACCAGGTCGCCGAGCTCGCCCTCGAACTTCTGCTGGGCGGTGACGTCGATCACCACGCCGGTGTAGAGGTGCTGCATCCGGCCGGTGGTGTCCCCGGGCCGGCCGCTCGGGACGGCCAGCGGCGAGGCCCGGACCACCACCAGGTGGTCGGTCCCGTCGGGGCAGGTCACCACCATGTGGAGGTCGAACTCGGCACAGGGCGTCCCGGCGCGGATGGCAGCCAGGATGGGTGCCAGGATGGACTCGCCGACCTCGGTGACGTTCCCGAACCCCAACCGGGCGAGGGACGGCTCACGGGGCCCGCCGGCCTCCGCGGAGCGGATACCGTCCGTCATGCCCATGAGTGATCCGCGGTGCACGCTGAAGCCGCGTGTGCCGGGTGCGAAGCCGAAGAACTCCTCGATCGGGTACGACCAGTAGACCGCATCGTATTGGCTGTCGTACACCCAGGTGACGGTCTGGAGCCCCTCACTGGTGAGGTCGACCTCCTGGGACAGCTCGAAGGCGTGGTCGCCGAAGACCGAATCGCCACGCTCGACCCGATCGAACGAGACCGCGTGCCTTCGACCGCCGTAGCTGCTTGCCGTGGCCATAGGCCCTAGACATCGGCCAATAAGCTGCCGGGCTTTAGCGCCGGACTGCAACGGGCCCTGGCTCAGTTTTCAGGCTCTCCGAGGACGATCACCGAGTTGTAGCCGCCCATGCCGATGGACGACTTCACCATCAGACCGGGCAGGCGTGGCGTGAGCCCGTCGAGCAGCCGCGGATGGCCCGGGGCCACCTGGGGCGGCGACGGGATGAACCCGGTCTGGAAGGCGTAGACCGTGGCCAGGATCTCCACGGCGGATGCCGCAGCCTGGCAGTGCCCGACCAGTGGCTTGATCGAGAAGATGCCGCGTGCCTGGGGGAACAGCTCGTCGAGCACCCGGGCTTCGGCCGCATCGCACTGGGCGGTGCCCGGACCGTGGGCGTTCAGGTAGGCCACCTCCGACGGGTCGGCGCCCGATGCGGCCAGCGCCTCGCGGAAGCAGCGGAACACCTCGTGCAGGTCGGGCGCCATCGCCACCGCGTTGTACCCGTCCATGGTCATCGCACCGCCGAGGACCGAGGCATAGGCACCGCGGTCGTTGTTCGAGAGGACCATGGCCACGGCCGCCTCGCCCCCGACAAAGCCCCGGCTGCCCTCCTGGAAGGGCCGGCAGGCCTCGAACGGTGGGGAGTCGATCACAGCCACGCCCACGTCGGCGAAGCCACGGAGGTTCTCGGCCAGCCCGGACAGGTCGGTGGCGACCAGGATCACGTCGGAGGCGATGCCGGAGTCGAGCCACGACTTGGCGGTGATCACCCCGGCGTTGCCGGAGGCACACATGGCCGACACCGACATGGCGGGGCCGTGGAAGTCGTTCTCCTTCATGAGCATGCAGATGACCGTGGAGGGCATCATGTTGACCCACTGGCGGGCGCGCACACGTTTGGCTGTCGACCGGTGGAACTCGCTCCACATCTCCACGTCCCCGAGGACCAGGCTGTGGATCACCCCGACCACGGGGCCCGGCTTCCATCCCCGTTCGAGGGCGTCGGTGATCGCCTCACGGGCGGCGAAGCGGAGCGCCTGCATGAAGCGGCTCGGGCCGTCACGGCGGTCGCCTTCCGCGGAGATGGTGGAGATGTAGGCAAAGCCGCCGTCGACGAAGCCCTCAGGGACCTCGGTGCGCCTCACGGCGCTCTCCCCGAGCAGGAAGCCGTCCCACATGTGCTTGGTGCCCCATCCGTAACCGGTAACCGCCCCAACGCCGGTGATGCTCATGGGCGTATCGCGGCCGGACTTAGGGGTTGGTGAGTCAGATGACGATGACCGGACTGCGTCAGACATCAGACCTCCTCGAGGTCACGTTGCCCGGGAATTCCCCCACCTCTTGGGCAGGTAATCAGCAATTCCGGGCTTAGGTTGGCAGGCTCTTTGGCTGTAATTCTTGGCAGTTGCTTTGTGATGCTTATTGGCTTGTCTGGTCCTGACCGCTTGTCGAGCGGGTCACCAGTATCGCTCACTCCCATGCCGGGCACAATGGCGGAGTAGATTTTTTCAATCGGCGATTTTCATTGACAGCCGGCAGGACACATCATTGACGTTGGAAGGACGTCGGCAACCGGTCGGGCGAGGCTCCGGGTGGCCGGCGCCCTCAGGCCTCTGCCGCCGTCCCGAACCGATCGAGCACTCCCGTCGCCTCGCCGATGATCCGTTCGATCAACTGAGCGACGGTGGGGAGCTCGCCGATCTCCCCCACGACCTGACCGGTCGGCAGAACGCCCGCGTCGGTGCGGCCGTCGACGAGCGCGGCCTTGGTCATCATCGGCGCATTGGCGGCCATCATCACCTGTGGCCACGAGAGGTCGTTGCCCCGCTTCATGGCCCGCCCCTCCTTGACCAGGGCGACCAGCGTCGTGTCCGACTGGCGGCGGAAGGCGTGGGCATTGGCCAGCGCCCGGGGCATGTTGCGCAGCCAGCTCGACCTCTCGAGGTGGTCGATCAGCTCGGTGCGGATGACCCGTTGGGGAGCGCCATCGACCGCAGTGGAGACCACCGTGCCGGTGACGGGCGTCTGGAGGTAGACCTGCTTCACCTCGTCGGGGACGCGACTCTCCTGGGTGAGGAGGAAACGAGTGCCCATGGCGATCCCCACGGCCCCGTAGGCCAACGCAGCCACCAGCCCCCGTCCGTCGAAGAACCCCCCGGCGGCCACCACGGCAACCGTGTCGCCCACTGCGTCGACGACGCCCGGCGTGAGCAGCGAGGTGGGCACCGAGCCGGTGTGCCCGCCGCCCTCGCCCCCTTGGGCGATGACCGCATCGACGCCCCACCCGGCCACCTTCTCTGCATGGCGCCGGGCCCCGATGGTCGGCATCACCACCAGGCCGGCGTCACGGCACCGGGCGATGAGATCGGGGTTCGGGGCCTGGGCGAAGCTGGCCACCTTCACCCCGTTGTCGATCATCAGTGCCACCCGGTCCCCGATGTCGGCGACGTCGGTCCGCAGGTTGACGCCGAACGGGCGGTCGGTGCGCGAGCGCACCTCCGCGATGGCGGTGGCCAGCTCGGGACAGGTCATGGTGGCCGAGGCCAGGATGCCCAGTCCGCCGGCTTCGGCGGTGGCGGCAACCAGGCGCGGACCGGCCACCCACCCCATGCCGGTCTGGACGATCGGATAGCGGACGCCGACCAGATCACAGAAGCGGGTCTGCAGGGCGGGGTGCGCCCTCGGCGCGTGGGCCGACCCCGGCAGACCGCCCGGACGGCACGCGCTCATCCCCGCACCTCCCGGTTGCGGAGGCCCCGGGGGTCGAGCATGTTGCGGATCAGCTCCAACTCGGCCGGGGTCGGCGTGCGGGTGTGCGGTATGTCGGGGGGCACCACCAACTCGAACGCGGTGGCCCCCACGACGTCGTCGACCGTGACTTCGGGATGGACGGAACGGATGCGCATCACCCGGTCGGGTGTATCGAAGTCGAACACGCCGAGGTTGGAGACGACGTGGCGGATCTCGTGGTAGCGGCCGGCCGCCGGGCCCGCCGCTGCCGCCCGGGCGTAGCCCACACCCGACACCACGTCGACCTGTTCGACGAACGACCGGGTCGAATGGTTCGGCACCCAGTAGCTGGTCGAATGGTTGACGGTGTTGCCGGGGGCGCCCCGCACGCCCACCAGTTGGACCTTGGGACGTGCCCAGTCACCGATGGCGCTGATGTTCTGATTGCCCGTGCGGTCGATCTGGGAGGCCATCATGATGAGGTTCCGGCGACCCGACCACACGACGTCGAACACCTTCCGGTAGGGCATGTGCGACTCGAGGACCAGGGTTGACGGAGGTGCGCCGAGGGCAGGGGTGCCGTGCACCAGCGCGGCGTCCCCGTCGGTGAGCACCAGGTCGGGGGCGAACGTCATCCGGGCCAGTCGGGCCCCCAGGGCCGGAGCCGTGCCGAATGCACTGGCCATCACTTCGCCGTCCCCCCGGAACACCTCCGCACAGGCAATGGCGCAGAACTCCGCCCGGCTGACGCCGGGGGAGTCGGGAGCTGCCGGTGCCCCCATTACTTCGCACCTCCCATGGGCGACGCGGCGAACTCTGCCGCCGCCGCCCGGGTGGCGGCCTGGTAGCCGGCTTCGTCCACAGCCAGGTACCGCTCCTCGAAGCCGGCCCACCCGTCGGGGTCGGAGGCCGCCGCCACATAGGCCCGTTGGAACTCCTCGTCGCGCGCGTAGTCCGGGACGCAGGCGGTGAAGTGGGCCCCGCCCGCCGTCTCCACCACACCGTCGGTCAACAGCCGGCTGATGCACATGGTCTGCAGGGGGCCCTCCGAAGCGAACTGCTCGGTGTCGATGATCCGTTCGGTGGTGACGAAGCGGCGGTCGGCAGCCCCCAGGAACAGCTCGTCGAAGAAGGGATCGGGCCCGAGTATCTGGCCGGAGCCCGAGGAGTCGGCCCGGTTGACGTGGACGACTGCGGCGTCGAGATGCAGCGCCGGCATCGCCACCAACTCCTCGGCGTCCTCGTAGGGGGAGGTGACGGTCCGCAACGACGGGTTGACCCGCATGACGTCGGACCCGAGGCCGGCCCTGGTGGGCAGGAACGGCACCCGCTGGGACGCAGCGAGCAGGCCGAGGTAGAACATGCCCTCGTCGATCTCCATGGCCTCGACCGCACCCGTCTGGCGGGCCACTTTGAAGTGGGGGTCGGTGGGGATGGAGTCGAGGGTGACGAAGCCGAAGACCACCTTGGCCACCTTGCCGGCTGCGCACAGCAGACCGACGTCCGGCCCCCCGTAGGACACCACGGTCAGGTCGCTCAGATCGGACCGGAGGATGGCACGGACAGCGGCCATCGGCTTGCGCCGCGATCCCCAGCCACCGATGCCGATGGTCATCCCGCTGTGCAATTCGCCCGTCAGGTCCTCGAGCGACAGCCGTTTGTCAGCCATGAGCCGCCACCGCCAGGTGTGCGATGTCCATTGTCGTTCCGCTCCTCTGGTCCCTCTGCCTCTTGCCCGGTCGGCCCTGTGCCCGGTCGGCCACGCGTGCCGACCGGTGACGTGGCCTACCTCGTGGTGTCTGCGTCCCGCTTCTCGACGAATGCGGCCCGCTGCTCGTCGGCCACTCCTGCCACGTGGAGCTCGTAGGTGAACCCCTGCTCGAGCCGGTAGCTGCCCTTCACGTCGACCGGGTCGATCCCGTTGAGCGACTCCTTCGCCCGCCGGATGATGGTGGGGCTCTTGGTGGCGATGTCCGCCGCCACCCCGTAGGCAGCGTCGACCAGCTGGTCGCGCGGGACGACGCGTAGCACCGAGCCGTAGTGGTGGAGCTCGGCCGCCGTGGCCGGCTGTGCTGTGTAGACCATCGAGCGCATCCGCTGCTGGGGGACCAGACGCGACAGATGGGTGGCCGCGCCGAGCGCACCGCGGTCGACCTCGGGAAGCCCGAACGTTGCGTCCTCGGACGCCACGACGATGTCGGCGTTGCCGGCGATGCCCACTCCACCCCCGAGGCAGAACCCGTGCACGGCGGCGATGACGGGAACCTCGCACTCGTAGACGGCTGCGAATGCCGCGTAGCAGCCCCGGTTGGCGCCGATCAGGGCCTGGTCGCCTTCGGCCTGGATCTCCTTGATGTCCACGCCGGCGCAGAACCCGCGCCCTTCGGCCCGGACGATCACCACCCGGTTGTCCGGGACCCGTCCGGCCGCGACGACCGCGTCGGCGAGTGCGAACCAGCCGGCGACGTCCAGGGCGTTGACGGGCGGATGGTCGATGACCACCTCGGCGATGCCTGGCAGCTTCTGGAGGGACGATATGGGCATGACCGGCTCCGGGGGGTTCGGAGGCGTGGGCCCGGGACCGTCTGCCGCCCGGGAGTCCCCGGGGATCGCGGATGGGTACGCGGGCACGCGCTCAGCGTGATCTGATACAGCGTCAGGACAGTACCAGTCGAGGACAGGGGGAACGCTGTGGCCGCATCCGAGGGCATTGGCCGAACCGGCGTGTTCGACGGCCGCGGCCGCGTGGTGGTGGTGACCGGGGGGGCCCGGGGCATCGGTCGCGGGATCGCGGAGGGCTTCCTGGCCACCGGCGCCGAGGTCGTGGTGTGCGGCCGGACCGACGTTCCCGAGGAGGGACTGCCGGCGGCGACCGATCCGAACGGGGGATCGCGGCGGGCGGTCTTCGTTGCCGCCGACCTCCGCGACGCCGAACAGGCTGCGTCGGTGATCGCGGCAGCTATGGACCGTTTCGGACGGGTCGACACCCTGATCAACAACGCCGGCGGCTCGCCGCAGGCCGAGGCAGCGGTGGCCTCTCCGCGGTTTTCCGCCTCGATCGTGGCCCTCAACCTGCTGGCACCCCTCTACTGTGCCCAGGCGGCCAATGCGGTCATGCAGGCCCAGGACGACGGTGGGACGATCGTCAACATCGCCTCGGTGAGCGGGCTTCGGCCTTCGCCGGGAACCGCCGCCTACGGGGCGGCCAAGGCGGGGCTGATCAACCTGACCCAGTCGCTGGCCATCGAATGGGCCCCCAAGGTCCGGGTGAACTGCCTGAGTGCCGGTCTGGTCGCCACCGAGGCAGCGGACGATCACTACGGGGGGCCCGATGGGATGGCCGAGGTGGCCGCCACCGTGCCCCTCGGGCGGTTCGGCACGCCGGCGGACATGGCCGGCCTCTGCCTCTTTCTGGCGTCGCCGCTGGCCGGGTACGTGACAGGGGCCAACCTGGTGGCCCACGGTGGAGGGGAGCGGCCGGCCTTCCTGACCGCAGTCGAGCGGGCAACCGGGGGATCTCCCCGCTGGCAGCGGTGAGCTCCGCCTGCCCGTGGCGGGTCGGCGCGCCTCCGCACCCGAGGGCGGCCGTCCGGGGCCCGTTCCGGCCGGTCGGGAGGCAAAATGCCTCAAGTGGGCACCCGGGGCGTCCGATATTTCCGGTGTGATCCGTGAGATGCGAACCGTTCCCGAGCGGGGCGGTAGTTCCCCTGTCGACCCGGGGGTGGTCGGGCCGTGGTGACCGACACCGAGTCGACGTTCGCGCTGTTGGGCGCGCCCTATCTCGAGTACCTCCCGGTGATCGACCTCTCCTCCGGTCGCCTGCTGGGAATGGAGGCACTGGTCCGGTGGCTGCATCCCTCCCGAGGGCTCATCTCACCCGATCAGCTGATTCCGGATGCCGAGGCCAGTGGTGACATCGTGCCGCTCACCCGGTGGGTGCTGATGGAGGCGTGCGAGCAGGCCCACCGGTGGTCACCGAGCATCCAGCTGGGGGTCAACTGCACCGTCGAGGGCCTGCGCCGGGGTGAGGTGTCCAAGGCAGTCGCCGCCGCGCTCGAGGAGACGGGATTCCGAAGCGGGCAACTGACCCTCGAGGTGACCGAGGACGCCATCGTGGACTCCTCGGCAGCTGCCGACCTGAGCGCGCTGTCGCAGATGGGCGTGCAGCTCTCGGTGGACGATGTCGGCACCAACTGGTCCTCGTTCGAGCCGTTCAAGAACCACTCGATCGGCACCGTGAAGATCGACGGCTCCTTCATCGCCGGGCTCGAGCCGGTACAGGGCATCAACCGCCTGGTGGTCGAGACGGTGATCCACATGGCGCACTCACTGGGCATGTCGGCCATCGTCGAGTGCGTGGAGACGTTGGGCCAGGTACAGATCGTGCGCGCCTTCGACGCGGACGCCGCGCAAGGGTTCTTCTTCGCCCCGCCGATGTCGAGCGACGCCGCCGCCGCCTTCGCCGCCGGTCCGGAGATCCCGCAGTTCTCCCGGACCGAGGTCCGGACGCTGGTTGCGCCTTCGGACCACTCGATCGGCCTCGGCATCAGGCTCGAGACGACGCTTGCCAGTTCGGTGGAGGACGAAGCCACCGACGTCGGTTCCGACGAGGTCGTGGTTGACGCGTGGACCGGGGCCATCGGTGGCGACACTGCCTTCGGTGGTGCGTCAAGGGAAGATGGATGCGCACCAGGGGTGACGAACGGGAGCCCCGCTCCGACGCCCCCGGTTCGGGCGGCAGCCGCCGTGCCCGAAGACCCGTCGCTGGGCCAAGCGCCCTTCTCGGAGCCCGCCGAGGGCGGCGAGCAGAAGGCCTGACGACCGCCGCATTTCGGGCCGGAGTGGTCGCATACCGCAATTTGGCGATATACCTCTGGCCGTGAAACTCGCTGTTGTCAAAGAGTCGCGGCCGGGAGAGCATCGGGTGGCGATCGTGCCGGAAGTGGCCTCCAGGCTGGCCAAGATCGGGGTCGACGTCGTGGTGGAGTCCGGGGCGGGGGCCGATGCCCGCTTCACCGACGAGGCCTTCCGCCAGGCGGGTGCCACCGTCGTGCCCGATGCGGCCTCGGCCCTCAGCGGTGCCTCGGTCGTGGCCCGGGTCAATCCCCCCACGCCCGAGGAGGCGGCCGACCTGCCGCAGGGTGTCTCGGTGATCAGCTTCCTGCAGCCGGTGGCCTCGGCGGACACGGTGAAGGCGCTGGCAGCGAGGGGGGCCACCGTCTACAGCCTCGATCTCCTCCCGCGCATCAGCCGGGCGCAATCGATGGACGCGCTGTCGTCGCAGGCAACGGTGTCCGGCTACCGCGCCGGGCTCTCGGCTGCGGAGCATCTGGCCAAGTTCTTCCCGATGTTCATGACCGCGGCGGGCACCGTGCCGCCGGCCAAGGTACTGGTGATGGGCGCCGGTGTTGCGGGCCTGCAGGCCATCGCCACGGCACGGCGGCTCGGGGCCGTGGTGCGCGCCTACGACGTGCGGGCGGCGGCGAAAGAAGAGGTGCAGAGTCTCGGAGCCAAGTTCGTCGAGCTCGGACTCGAGACCCAGGAAGGTACGGGCGGGTACGCCAAGGAGCAGTCGGCGGAGTACCTGGCCAGACAGCAGGAGCTGTTGGCCGCCGAGGTGGCTGCGGCCGATGTGGTCATCACCACCGCGCAGATCCCCGGGCGCAAGGCCCCGCTGCTGGTCACCGCAGCGATGGTGGAGGGCATGTCGGAAGGGTCGGTCATCATCGACATGGCGGCTGACTCCGGGGGCAACTGCGAGCTGTCGGTACCCGGAGCGGACGTGGTGGTGAACGGGGTGACCGTCGTCGGGCTGACCAACCCACCGTCCTTGATGCCGACCCATGCCAGCTTCCTGTACGCCCGGAACATCGCCAACCTCCTCGCACTGCTGGTGAACGACGGCGAGCTGGCTCCCGACTTCGACGACGAGATCGTGGCCGGCACCTGCGTGGTCCGGGCCGGGACCGTGGTGCACGCACCGACTGCCGAAGCGTTGGGGCTCAGCATCCCGACAGCGCCACCGCCACCCGCCGCCCGATCGGGCCCGGAGACGGCCGGCCCGGAGACGGACGGCCCGGAGACGGACGTCAGCACCGAATCGAAGGAGGCGGGGTCATGAGCACCGGAGTACTTGAGTTTCTGACGGTCTTCGTGCTGGCGGCATTCGTCGGCAACGAGGTCATCAGCCGGGTGCCGAGCATCCTGCACACCCCGCTCATGTCCGGAAGCAATGCCATCCACGGCATCATCCTGGTCGGCACCATCTTGATCATGGGCGAGGCCCGGGGGACCGTGCAGATCACGCTGGCGTTCTTCGCGGTCATCCTGGCCACCCTCAACATCGTGGGCGGCTTCGTGGTCACCGACCGCATGCTCGAGATGTTCAAGGCCAAACCGGCTGCGCGTGCGGCGAAGCCCGACGGCGATGACGGCTCCGGGGATGCGGCACCGGGTGGTGCCAAGTGACCCTGAACACCTGGATCGATCTGGTCTACCTGGTCGCCGCCATCGGGTTCATCCTGGCCCTCAAGGGGCTCAGCTCGCCCAAGCACGCCCGCAACGGCAACCTCCTCGCCGCCGCGGCCGCGGCCGTCGCCGTCGGTTTCACCTTCGCCTACCCGGAGGTGCGGGCCCACACGCTGAACCTGGTGCTGACGCTGGTGGCCATGGTCGTGGGCGCGACCATTGCCGTGCCGGCGGCCCGCCTGATCAAGATGACGGCGATTCCGCAGATGGTGGCCATCTTCAACGGCGTGGGCGGCGGCGCCGCCGCTCTCGTCTCGATCGTGGTGTTCCTCATCGAGGCCCCGGGCAAGCCGGCCGTCTACCGGATCGCCGAGGTCCTGTTCGGCGTCCTGGTCGGCTGCGTGTCCTTCGCCGGCAGTGCCATCGCCTTCGCCAAGCTCCAGGAGCTGATGACCGGCCGGCCGGTCACCTACCCGGCGCAGCAGGTGATCAACGGCGTGGTCGCCGTGATCATCGTCGGGCTGGCCATCGGCACGCTGGTCACCGGAAGCGTGCCGCTGCTGGTGGCGACGGCGGTCCTGTCCCTCGTGCTCGGGGTCATCTTCGTGCTCCCGATCGGTGGGGCCGACGTGCCGGTGCTCATCTCGCTCCTCAACTCGTTCACCGGCCTGGCGGTGGCCGCATCGGGGTTCACCCTCGACAACAACCTGTTGATCATCGCCGGCACGTTGGTCGGCGCCTCGGGCATCCTGCTCACCCGGATGATGAGCAAGGCCATGGGGCGCTCGCTGGCCAACGTGCTGTTCAGCGCGTTCGGCTCGGTGGTGACGGCCACCGGCGGAGCCGACGGCTCGGGCGAGACCCGCACGGTCAAGTCCGGCACACCCGAGGACATCGGTGTGCTGCTGGCCTACGCCCGCAAGGTGGCGATCATCCCGGGGTACGGCCTGGCCGTCGCCCAGGCGCAGCACACCCTCCGGGAGCTGGCCGACCTGCTGATGGAGCGCGGGGTCGAGGTCTTCTACGCCATCCACCCGGTGGCCGGTCGCATGCCGGGTCACATGAACGTGCTGTTGGCCGAGGCCAATGTGCCCTACGACGAACTGAAGGAGATGGACGAGGCCAACCCGGAGATGGCCACCACTGACGTGGCGTTGGTGGTCGGGGCCAACGACACGGTGAACCCGGCGGCCAAGAACGCTCCGGGCAGTCCCATCTACGGGATGCCGATCATCAACGCGGACCAGGCGGCCAACATCGTCTTCCTCAAGCGCTCGATGCGACCCGGCTTTGCCGGCATCGACAACGAGCTGCTCTTCGATGACAAGACCACGCTGCTGTTCGGGGACGCCAAGGACACCCTGACCAAGTTGGTCTCGGCGGTCAAGAACGCATAGGGGCGCCCGGCGCCCCGGGGCTGGCCGCCGGCCTCGCGGGTGGATCAGCCTCGGTCATGGTGTCCACCTCTGACGGACAACTCGAATGCGATCGTCCCTGCTCATGAGCGATCGTCCCTACTTGTCGGAGAGCAGCCACTATGCATGGGACCCCTTGCATTTGACTTGTTGAGCCCATGCAGCTTCCCCGGTCGAGGGGTCCGGTCAACGTCCGGCACCCTCCAGGTCGGCGGAACGATCGGCGCCGAGTCTGGCGAAGACCATCACCCCCTGGCTGGTGGGCCGGGTGGAGAGGACGTTGACGCTCACTATCCCCTGGCCGATGAGGTGGATGGCATCGTTGACCACGACCATGTCACCGTCGGGCAGGTACCCGACCGCTTGGCGGGCCTGGCGGCCCTCCTTGACCAATTCGATGGCCAACCGTTCGCCGGGGGGGTGGTCGGGGGAGAGCTCGTGGGCCACGTTGCGGAGGTCGACCACCGGGAGCTCCCACACGGCGGCCTCGTCGACCACGACGGTCGAGCAGGTGCCGATCCTCAGGCCGGTTCGACGCGCCAACGTGAGCAGCTTGGTGGTCGGATCGTCGACCTCCGGCAGCTCGTCGGGGGCGACGTGGACCGGCACCGCCATCTCCCGCAGCGCCTCGAGCGACTCGAGGCCACGACGGGCACGGCGCGAACCGACCGGATCCGGTGATTGGGCCACGGAACGGACATGGTCGACGACGAACTGGGGGATCACCAGGCCACTCGGCAGAAGGCCCGAGCGCCCGAGCACCAGAAGGTACCGGTCCATGACGGCGGAACCGTCGACGAGGAGGGCGTGTGCTCGGGGGGAGTCCGGTGTCGGGGCCAGAATCCTCGACAGCCCGGCTGCGGCAACGATCTGGCGACCCTTGACCGATCCGAGCCGCCAGCCGAACGTGGCCAGCACCCACGAGACGACCGCTGTGATCAGAAGGGCGTAACCGGACCGGAAGAGCACCAGAAGGGGGAGGCCGATCACCAGGCCGAGCAGGGTTCCCGTGGTCGTCATGATCGACGAGGCGAAGATCTCGCCGGGCGGGGTGTTCCGGAACTGGAAGACGGCCCGTTGGAGGCCCTTGTCGATCAGACGCCCCCCCACACCTCCGAGGACATAGCTCACGGCAGCCCCGATGAGCAGCCCGACCACGGGTGCGTAGGACCTGTTGTCGACGCTGCGTCCGACCTCGAGGCCGAACACCGAGCCGGCGAGGACGAAGAGCAGCCGGAACCCTTCGACGAAGATCATGTTGCTTCCGGCCCGTCAGCTGCCAGACAGCTTCGGTTTGGGTGCTTCTCCATGTTGACCACTTCGGTTGCGCCACGGAACGACTGGGCGTATAGCAATTGTCGGAATCGCGGAGCAGAACTTGAGGGTGGTGACCGATGAGACGCCCACCGATGGGGTCCGCGTGGCGTCGGGCGGCGCCGGAACCGGCGCCCGCAAGACCGATTGCTCCACGGGATGATGCTCACGCCCGGTCGGTCGGGGCCGGCTTGGCCCGCGTGCACCACGGGTGGTAGCCTCGTGATTGGGCGGGGAGCGAACGCTGTTCTCGTCCGTCTACTTCGCTGACGACGAACCATGAGAAACCTCCGCCGTTCCCCCCGTAGCCCGTCGCCTCGTGCCGAGGTCTGCCTCCGAGGCGTCGTCCCACTGGACCTGTCAGCACTCGGCGAGGACGTGTCCGGTGGGGTCCAAGTGGCACCCGACAGCCTGGTGCCGTCCGCCCTGCATGACATAGAGGTCCACGACCAGGGATTGCTTATCGCACCGTCCGTCTGCGCCGGGCGCGAGATTCCCTCGCTCGTGCCGTGGTCGGAGTTGCGCGGCGTCTCGGCGGACCGTTGGACAGCACTGCCCGACGGAACCGACGGTCAGGTGCTCGAGTTCGAAGGCGTCGACGGGGGATGGGTCGGCGCAGGCTCCGTGCAGGCGTTCGTGGTCCCGGCGCTGGAGGTCGGGCCGTTCCTGTCGGCCTTCGCCGCCGGGCGGCAGGCAGACCACGGCGCCGCCAGCGGGGACCCAGTGGTCCTCGCTTCTGCCGCACGGAGCCGGTACGCCGCGGTGAGGGAGTGGGTGAGGGCCTGGTACCCCGTCGACGGCGGTCCACGCCATGGCCAGGACCGCCGTCGGATCGGCCCGGTGGTGGTGGGTCTGCTCGCCGTCCTGCTGGTGGTCGGCAGCTCCAGCGCCTCGTTCGTGGCGCCCGCGGGCGGAGCACTGGATCATCCGCCCGTGTCCCATCCGCCCGAACAGGGCAACGTCGTGCAGGCGTCAGCACACCCCTCGGCCAACCTCCCGGTGGCCACGTCTCCCTCCGCCCCGGCTCCGCCGTCCCTGGCCGGTTCGCCACCCCTCCAGTCCCACGAGATCTTCGGCTACGCCCCGTACTGGACCCTGCCGCAGTCGTCCGGATTCGATGTCAAGGACCTCACCACCCTGGCGTACTTCAGTGTCGACGCCAATGCAGACGGCACGATCGACCAGAGCGGACCAGGATGGAACGGATACCAGAGCCAGGACCTGGTCAACCTGGTGACCCGGTCCCATGCCGCCGGGGACCGGGTGGTGCTGACCGTGACCTGCTTCAGCCAGAGCTCCCTTGACGCCATCACCTCGGATCCGAACGCGCCGGCCCGCCTGTCCGCGGCGTTGATCTCCCTGGTGTCGGCCAAAAACCTCGATGGGGTCAACTTCGATTTCGAGGGCCAGGGGAGCGCCGACCGAAACGGCCTCACCTCGCTGATCACCCAGGTGTCGCAGGCCCTGAAGGCCGCCAATCCCCACTGGCAGGTGACCATGGCCACCTACGCCAGTGCGGCGGGGGACAGCGGCGGCTTCTACAACGTGGCCGCCCTGGCGCCGGCTGTCGACGGGTTCTTCGTGATGGGCTACGACATGAACAACCGGGCGGTCCCGAGTGCGACTGCGCCGCTGTTGGGCGGATCATTCAACGACACCGAGGCACTCCAGCAGTTCGCGGCGGCGGTGCCCCCGTCGAAGATCATCCTCGGCGTCCCCTACTACGGGTACGACTGGCCGACGACCGGTGGGACGAAGGCGGCGCAGGCGACCGGCGGTGAGTCGCCGCTCAGCGACGGGGTGATCGCCGCATCGGGCGATCCCACCTACTGGGACCCGACCACACAGACGGCGTGGACCTCGTATCAGGTGGGGACCCAGTGGCACGAGACGTTCTTCGACGACCCGACCGCATTGGCCCTGAAGGCACAGCTGGCTGCCAGCTTCCACATCGCCGGCCTCGGGATCTGGGCGTTGGGGATGGACGGCAACAACCCGGCCATGTTGGCTGCTCTCCTGGGCAACGCCCCCGCGGCCAAGGACTACCAGAGCGGGCCCACCACCGGTCCGTCCACGGGGCCGCCCGGCACCGGCTTCAGGACGGTCTCGACCTGGCAGGGCACCTCGGTCTCCTTGACGCCGATCGCCACGCCGACGCCCGGGGGCACTGCGCAGTACCTGGGCAGGCTCGACCCCATCGGTACCACGGACCCCGCCCTGGCCTGCCTCCAGAACGGCCCTCCCCTCGACGTCTGGTCGTTCAGCACCATGCCCGGCATCGACATCGCGGTGGCAACCCAGCCGCCGGATTGCGCCGCTGCGGTCTGGTCGTTCCCGACCCCTGCCGCATCCGTGCCGGGGGGGCCGGGAGCTTCCGCGACCACCACCACGACGACCACCACGACAGCCCCGCCACCGTCCACGAGCACCACGACAGCCCCGCCGCCGACCACCACGACGTCCACCACCACCTCGACCAGCACCACGACGTCCACCACCACCTCGACCAGCACCACGACCACAGTGGCCCCCGGGGGGCCCTAGCCCGACTGCGTGGCCGGCGCCCCTACGGGGAATCGACCTTGCCAGAGGCGGCTAATCTCGTCTGGTACCCGGGGGTGTAGCTCAGCTGGTAGAGCGCTACGTTCGCAATGTAGAGGCCGACGGTTCGAGTCCGTTCACCTCCACCGACCGGGACGGTGCGCGAACCGCATCGTCCTGCTGGTGGTCCCCACCGACGGGAATACGGAAGACCGGGTGGATGGCCTGTCGGCTGTCCACCCGGACTTCGTGAATCAGGGCTTGGAGCAGTGACTTGACCAAAGCGCTTGATCCGCCGGCCACAGCCTGAAGGGTCCGAAAACTCCGATGTACGGTCGGCGGCGGGGGAATCGGCACGCATGCGCGGAAGCGATGACCGAGCAGCCGTAGTCGACCCAGAGAAACCATGTAGTCGCCAGGCAACGTTCCTACGTGTCTGATCCTCAAACTCGCGTTGTAGGCGACCGATGCACACGTCGAAGCCGCCGTGGGGGACCGGTGATCAGGCGGCCCACTTGTACTCGTGGATGATGCCGCCGAGGATGTCTTGGCGAGTGACGGCGCCAATCTCGGTGGGCGGAAGTGGAACGCAGCGGGGGATCGGCTGTCCAAGGTGCAGCCCACGGTGTGGACGAGCATGGTTGTAGTGCTGGACGTACGCATCGAGCACCGATTCGAGATGTCGTCGTGAGACGACCAGTAGATGATCGAGGCACTCCTCGCGGATAGTGCGTACGAATCGCTCGGCGTACGCGTTGGCACGAGGCGAACGGACCGGGGTGCGGACCTGCTCGATGCCGATCGATGCGAATACCTCGTCGAAGCTCTTCGTGAACTTCGCGTCACGGTCGCGGATGAGGAACCGGAAGCACCGGCCGGCATCCTCCAGATCCGAGGCGAAGTTACGGGCCACCTGGGCCACCCAGGGGCCGTTCGGGTTGGCGGTGGCGCCGAGGACGTGCACTGTGCGGCTGTGCACCTCGATGACGAACAGCACGTAGTAGCGCCGGAAGAGCACCGTGTCGACATGGAAGAAGTCGGTGGCCACGATACCCTTCGCCTGGGCGGAGAGGAACCGGGTCCAGTTCGGGCCCTCTCGTCGGGGTGCCGGTGGGAGACCGTGGCGGCGCAGCACGGTCGCGACGCTCGTCTTTGACACGGTGATGCCCAGCTTCTTGAGCTCGCCGACGATGCGGAGACAGCCCCAGCGGGGGTTCTCCCGGGCCAGGCGGAGGATCAGGTTGACGGTCTCCTCGGGAAGGGTCGGACGACCCTGCCGGCGGTGCGGATACGTCCAGCGCTTGCGGACCAGCGATCGGTGCCAGCCAAGGATCGTCTCCGGCGTGACGAGGAACGATCGCCAGTGTTCTCGAGGCACCAGGCCGGCAAGGAGCGCGACGAGGGCCCGGTCGGACCAGGTGAAACGAGGACGGGCGACCTGCCGGCGGAGCACGGTCAGTTGGTGACGGAGCACGAGGATCTCCGCATCCTTCGCCGCGGTGTCCATTCGATGGACACCGATGAGGTCGAGGACGCGCCGGGCGACACGAAAGAGGAAGGAGAGGGCCACGAAGGGCAAGCCTTGTAGGGCGCGTTCTGGCTGGTCAAGCTGGGTCGGGGAGTTTCTGGACCCTTCGAGTTCTTGGACCTTTCACAGTGCGACGGGCGCGGCGAGTTTGGACCTAAACGCGTCCACGTCGAATCGGTGCTTCAGGTGGAAGGGTCCTCGCCGGCCCAGGCCCTCTCCAGCAGCAGCAGGATATCGCTGACCTTCACCGGACGGGGATTGTCGAAGGGCAGCTTGGCCCCGACGAGTGCGGCTGCCCTTTCGAGCCCATCTTCTGGCATGCCCAGATCGGAAAGCGACCGGGGCATGTCGAGTTGTTGCTCGAGTGCCATGAGTCCCGCCAGGGGTCGCGAGCAGCCAAAGGCGCGAGCCATCGGCTCCGCCGCGTCGCCGATGGCCGGCTCGTTGAACGCTAGTACGTAGGGAAGCACCACGGCATGGGTCTCCGCATGCGGAAGATCGAAGGTGCCGCCCAGGACATGGCAGATCTTGTGATGGAGTCCCGAGCCGGCAACCGCGAATGACGCTCCGGAGAGGTACGCGCCATAGAGCAGTTGCGAGCGCGCCTCGGGGTCGAGTCCGTCGATGACCACTGCGGGCAGGCCCTGGGTCACTGCGCGGATCCCCTCCCCGGCCAGGAGCGACGTGATCGGGTTGCGCCCGGGGGCCCAGAACGCTTCGACGCAATGGGCCAGTGCATTGAGCCCGCTCGCCGTCGACAGTCCCACCGGGAGGCTGAACGTGAGCGCCGGGTCGTAGACGACGGTCCGCGGCAAAACCCGTGTGTCCGTGCCGGTCACCTTCTCACCGAGCTCTGTCAGACCCCAGACCGGGGTCATCTCCGATCCGGCATAGGTCGTCGGGACCGCGACGATCGGGAGCCCGTTCGACAGAGCAACCGCTTTGGCCGTACCTGTGGTGGACCCACCGCCGACTGAAAGGAGTGCCTGCGCACCGGATTCTTGGGCGACTGATCGCGCCTCCTCCGCCACTTCATTGGGCACGTGCGGGCGCACGCCTGTGAAATGTGCACAAACGCGGTCACCGAGTGGAGCAGCGAGCTCTTGCGCCAGCTCGGCCTCGGCCGCGGTACTGATGAGAAGTAGATGGCTGATGTCGAGCCGGTCCACCTCTCCTGCCAGCTGACGGCGTGCCGCCCCGATGTTGAAGACGACCCGCCCGGGCAGTGCTTCATAGGAGAATTCGATCGAACCGGTCATGGCCGCCTTTCTCGCATCCCGGTGGCTTCTGACGCTAGGGCGCCGGAGGTTGGTCGCGACCGCCTGACACCTCTTTGGCCATGATAGGTGATCATGTGCGGATTACAAACCCATGTTCGATCAGCGAACACACCGGGGGATCGGGAGGGTTGCTCTGCAGAAGTACTGCCATCGAAGTGGACGCCGCGGGATGGGTTGACCGGGTGCGAGAGTGTCCGGCGGTCCCAGGGACGTCGCCGCGTTCGGAGGATTGGACGCAGGCCGGGGATGGCGGGTCTGGGTGACCAGGCAGCCCATCGCCAGCACCATGATCTCTGGATTCGTGGCGGGCCAGATCGCCACCGTGTTCAGCCTCGTCCTCGGGACACTTTCAGCGGCGTTCTTATTGCCCTACGTCTGCACCTCCCACGAGGGTGCGGGGGCGTTCGGCTCCGGATTCGGTTGGAAGATCGTCTTCACCATCTACCTGTGGCACGTCATCTACGGCGTCAATTTCGGCAAGATGTACAACCCGCTACCCATCGACGATCCGGAGTTCGCTTCTGAGGAGTCCGTCTCGTAGGCGCCCCTACTGCGGAATGGCAGTTTGCACGTCTGAGGGATCCCGCCTCAAGGTCCGATCGGGGTTCGAACGCTGTCGACGACGGATGGGTTCGCCGTCACCGGGGACCCTTGGTGGACTCGAGCCGGCGGAGCACGGCCAGTTCGTTTGCGCTTGGAGGATCAGTGATCGCCAGATCAGGCGAGATCAGCAGATCCCATGCCGTTGCCGCCCGCACGTCGTCGACGCTCACGCCGGGATGGAGGTGGGTGAGCTCCAACTCGAAGGTCTGCGAATTGGGCCGCAGAAGACCGAGGTCGGTAATCACGAGGACCGGCCCCTTCCCGATGAAGCCCAGCTGCTCACGACTTCCGGGGCCAGAACCGTGTCCGACCGACGTGATGAAGTCGAGCTTCTCCACGAAGGTCTGCTCGTTCTGGCGGATGACCACGACCACCTCTCGGCACGACGCTGCGATCTCCGGTGCGCCGCCCCCGCCGGGGAGGCGCACCGCAGGATGGGCGTAGGGACCGATCACCGTCGAGTTCAGGTTTGCGAACCGATCGATCTGTGCGGCAGACAGGAAGCCGATATCGATACGGCCGCCCTGGAGCCAGTAGTTGAAGATCTCCGGGACCGAGACGATCATGTCGGCGGTTTCCGCCAGCTCGCCGTCACCGATCGAGAGGGGCAGCCGGGTCGGCTTCGCTCCGATGGTCCCGGATTCATAGATGAGCACCAGGTTCGGCGCATGGGTCTCCCGCGCCAGGTTGGCGGCGGCACTCGGCAGCCCGATGCCCACGAAGCAGACGGCCCCATCAACCAAGCGCCGCGAGGCGGCGACGGTCATCATCTCGTCCGACGCGAACCCCGAGACCACCGGCCGCCGATCCTCAACCGGCAACGGCAGGCAGGGCTCTCGTCCCTCCGGCGTCTCGCCGGTACCGCCGCCGGCACGTTCAGTTGTGGACACAGTGGTTTCCTTCGACGACCCCGAGTGTACGAGATTGCGTGCACCCGACCTGAGTTCGATAAAGTTCAATATGCGAACATAGGTCCGATAATCGAACAATGCTGACGGAAAGAAGCTCGTACTGTCAAGCCGCTTCGCCTGGCTCGATCGCCAGCGTTGACAGTCCTTCCCTTGGCCCCGTACAGTTGTTCGGCATGAGATGGATCGTGCGCAATACGCACGTACGTGCACCGTGGCACAGATACTGACGCTTCCAGAAGCGATCGAGGCCCTGGTCCATGACGGCGACTGCGTGGCCATGGAAGGGTTCACCCACCTCATTCCGTTCGCCGCCGGCCACGAGATCATCCGCCAAGGTAGGCGTGATCTCACGCTGGTTCGCCTGACGCCGGATGTGCTGTTCGACCAGATGATCGGCATGGGCTGCGCGTCGAAGCTGGTGTTCTCGTGGGGTGGGAATCCCGGTGTCGGATCGCTCCACCGGCTGAGGGATGCCATCGAGAACGACTGGCCCCGTCCACTCGAGATCGATGAACACAGCCATGCCGGGCTCACCAACCGATACGTGGCCGGTGCCTCCGGGCTCCCGTTCGCGGTCCTCCGGGGATATGCGGGCACCGGTCTGGAGCGCCGATCGGAGAGTGAGTCACCCATCGACTGCCCGTTCACCGGCGAGACACTCGCCGCCGTGTCGGCACTCAGGCCCGATGTGAGCATCGTGCACGGGCAGCAGGCTGATCGAGCGGGCAACGTGCAGATCTGGGGGATCACGGGCGTGCAGAAAGAGGCGGTTCTGGCCGCAGAACGCTCCTTGGTGACGGTGGAGGAGATCGTGGACGATCTGGAGCTCCGGCCAGGGGGCGTCATCCTCCCCTCGTGGGTGGTGACTGCCGTTGCCGAGGTTCCCGGCGGGTCATGGCCCTCGTATGCACTCGGGTTCTCCGAGCGGGACAATGCGTTCTACGAGGCGTGGGACCAGTCGAGCCGCGACCGGGACACCTTTCTCGCCTGGATGGATCGACATGTCCTGGCGGGGATCTAGTCCGTTCCGGCACATCGGGTGATCGCACGCGTGGGGGGAAGGAACCGACGGGCGGGTCCCCTCTGTTCGAGACCTGCACCTCTGGTCAGAATGCAGGATTACGGTGTCCGGGTGTGACGCAGGCCGATGAGGGACCGGTAACCCCGGACAGGGAGCAGACCCGGGACTTCGTGCAGTCATTGAGCCGCGGGCTCGACGTCATCACCGCCTTCGGACCGGATCGCCAGTCGCTGACGCTCTCCGACGTCGCCCGGATCACCGGGCTGACCCGGGCCACCGCCCGCCGGTTCCTGCTCACCCTGGTCGAACTGGGCTACATGCGTACGGACGGGAAGTTCTTCTCACTGACGCCGCACGTGCTCAACCTCGGGTTCTCCTACCTGTCGGGTCTCAGCCTGACCGAGGTGGCACACCCTCACGTCCAAGACCTCGTGTCCACGGTGCACGAATCGTCGTCGGTCGCAGTGCTGGACGGCGACGACGTGGTCTACGTGGTCCGCGTGCCCACCAAACGGATCATGACGGTGGCCATTTCGGTCGGGACCCGCTTTCCGGCCTTCGCCACGTCGATGGGCAGGATCCTGCTGGCAGGGCTGTCCTCGGACCAGCTCGAGGCCTACCTCGAACGAGTCAACCTCGTGCCCCTCACCCGGTTCACCGTCACCGACCCAAAGCGTCTTCGCCAAATGATCGACGAGATCCGCGCAGAGGGATTCGCCATCACCGACCAGGAACTGGAGGAGGGCCTGCGGTCGACGGCCGTACCGATCAGGGATGCCGGCGGGAACACGATCGCCGCCATCAATCTGTCGGCGCAGGCGACACGGGTGACTCTGGCCCATATGAGGGACGAGTTCCTTCCGCACCTGCTCGAGGCTGCGCACCGCATCGAGACCGACCTGGCGGCCACCGACCGGTATGCCAAGGGTAACGGGGAAGAAGGGGCGCGCTGAGCCGGCGGCGGTGTCCGAGCTGCTGTCACTCCGGCCGCCTCCGCCTTCCCCACGGTCGCCTCCTGAGGCGGTGGGTCAGGCATTCCCAGCGATGCCGCGCTCCACGCGGCGGATGAGTGTGCGGCACCGTTCGATCGAGTCATCGACGATCTCGTGGCCCGTACCGCGGGAGACGACCATTTCCACGTCGGCCCCCGCCGCGCGGAACATGGCCGCCGTCTCCTCGACCCGGTGGAGCGGGACCCATTCGTCGATGTCCGACGTCGTGAGGAGCATCGGCATGCCGGTGACGCCCGTCGGACGGGTCAGCTCCACCTCCGGGGGCCCGATCAGGCCGCCGGTGAAGCTGACCAGCCCGCCGAAGCGGAGCGATGACCGAGCGACGTACTCCGAGACCAGACAGGCGCCCTGGGAGAACCCGAGCCATATGATCTGCCGGTCGTCGATGCCGGCACGTCCGAGCAGCCGCCGGACATCGTCGATCCGCTCCAGGGCCCACCCGAGTCGTGGCTCGTTCCGCTCAACCGGCTCGAGGAAGCTCTCGGGGTACCAGGTCTGGTCGGCGGCGGCGGGCAGCAGATAGGCGAGGTCCGTGCGGCCGAGACGTTGAGCGACGTTCTCCCGCATGTACGACGGGTCCTGGGTGCGGCCGTGCACCATGACGACCACCATCCCTGCACCGCCGACAGGCACCCCGGCCACCTCGACGGGCATCCTCCGGTGGGGATTCTCGTCGTCGCTCATGTCAGTGTCCCCGTGCCGTGAGGCTGCCGCCGAACTGCCCCAGCGCTCGGCGATCGGAGCGTCGCCCCCACCGATGGGCCGACAACGTCAAGCCGGAAATGGGCTCACGAGTACTGCAGCGGTTCGAGGTAGGACATGAGGAACTCCCGACGATCCTCGAAGACAGGAGGGATCTGGAAGTTCTTGCCCAGCTCCTCGTAGGGCTCGTCGACGGTGAATCCGGTCGGCTTGGACACCGCCGCTTCGAACATCGCGCCCCCGGGGGTGCGGACATAGACCGAGTCGAAGTATCCCCGGTCCTTGCGGTCCGATACATCGGTGAACCCCAGTCCCACAAGGCCGTCCTTGACCGCGCTCTGCACCTTGTAGTCGGCCACCTGAAAGGCGGTGTGGTGGACAATTCCCTCGCCGTACATCCAACCGGCCTGTCCCAGCCCGGGCTCGGCGACGAAGTCGACGATCGCCCCGGGGCCTCCGGCACCGACCTCGAAGCGAACGTGATCGCCCTCCTCGACGGTGTGACGCCCGCTCCACCCTTGTGTCATGAAATCGGCCGACAGGTCGAGGTCGAGCACCGACACGGTGATTCCGTGTGTGCCGTGGATCCCCAGCTCCTGGGGAACCGGACCCGTGGAGTGGGCGCCCCGCTCGTCATCCACCACGCCGACCAATGCGTACTCGATTCCGCACGGATGGGTGAAATGGAGCCGCTTCTCCCCGAATCGCTCCAACTCTTGGACCTCGAAACCGTGGTCGCGCAGCCGGTCGCGCCAGAAGCCGAGCGCGCTGTCGGGGATCGAGAGCATCAGCACCTTGGTCTGGTTGGTACCCCGCCGGCCGACGCGGCCGGACTGGCGCATCGGGAAGGTAGTGACAAGCGTCGACTCGAGGCCGACGTCGTTGCCGTAGTACAGGTGGTAGATCGGCACGTCCCCGTCGTAGAGCGCCGTCTTCTTCACGCTCTTCAACCCGAGCACCTGTGTGTGGAAGTCGTAGTCCTCTTGGGCAGTGCCCACGCACAACGTGATGTGGTGGTGACGCTCGATCCCGGTTCCGATGTCCGTCATGGTCATCGCCCTCCCCTGTGCCGATCCAGTATGTGCGTATTACGCACCTTCGTGTGATGTCCGAACACTCATACTCATACTCCATCGTGCCCGAGAACGTGTCAAATGAGTGCGCCCGGAGCGAGCACGATGGTGAAGTCCACGGTGCGGTACGGGTTGGTGACCCCGAACTTGTCCGCTGTGACCGGGTCGTCGACGGTCGGGAACATGCGCACCAGGCTCTGCTTGACCCCGAATACCGCATCGGAGTCGATATAGGCACTGTCGGCGACGAAGAGATGCGTGGTGACCGACCGGAAGTCCGGCGCCGTGACGAGGAAATGGATGTGCGCCGGGCGGAACGGGTGTCGGCCCGAGGCCCGCAGCAGGTCCCCGACGGGTCCGTCCTGGGGGATCGGGTAGTAGCGGGGGACGATGGTACGAAACCAGAATGCCCCGTCGTCGTCTGCCGTGAACAACCCTCTCAGGTTGCGTTCAGGTTGCAGGCCGGGTTGCTGCACGTCGTAGAAGCCGTCGTCGTTGGCCTGCCACACATCGATCGTCGCTGCGGGGACGGGTTGGCCGGCGAGGTCGTGGACCCGACCGGTGACCAGACACGGCTCCCCCTTGCCGTCGAGGGCGATGTCAGCACCGAGTGCACGCTCCGGCGAGGAGACGACGTGGAACGGGCCGAGCACCGTCGACTCGGTCGCCTCGCCCGCCCGGTGGTTGATGGTCTCGACGAGCATCGACACGCCGAGCACGTCAGAGAGGAGGATGAACTCCTGGCGCACTTCGTCCGAGATCTGCCCGGTCGCGGTCAAGAAGTTGATGGCGGCCGCCCATTCTGCCTCGGTGAGCTCCACCTCCTTGATGAATGCATGGAGATGGCGGACCAGCGACTGAAGGAGGGTTCGCAGGCGGGGATCGGGAGTGGAATCGAAGCTGTCTGCAACCACCTCGGCGGAGCGCTCCTCGCTGAACGACCGGTCGATCACGGCCGGTCCAGAATCTGGCGCAGGGCGGCGTCGAGGGCGTCGGTCGCGTCAGGGTCGACCGCCGGGGTGGACCAGCGGGCGCCCACGTAACCGTCCGGACGGACCAGTAGCGCGCCTGCATCGGTGATGCCGGACAGGGAGGCCCAATCGCCGTACAGGTCCTGGTAGTCACAGCCCGGACCGATGGCGACGACGCCGATATCGATGCCGAGTGCTGCACTCGCCGCGTCCGCGGCATGGGACCATACGTCGCCGCCAATGCCGGTGAGGATGGTGAAGCGTCCGCCGCCGACCAGGTCGAGGGTGGAGACACTGCAGCGGCCGGTCCCGTGGAGCCATGCGTGTGGCACCTTGGAGCCGGGTCGCGACGTCGGGTGGTGGTACAGCTCCGGGTCCCGTGCCGGAGGCGGGACGTCGGTGCCATCGGCGACCACGGCGGAGGACTCGTACCGCTGGTCCATCTCGACCCCGTGACAGTTGAATTCGTAGTCCTTGAACGCGATGGCTTCGCGGAGGGCCGCTCGTTGCTTGTCGGCTTCGGGGCTCGCCGTCTTGCGCTTCTCCATATTGGCGACCATCTCCTGGGGATCGGTGGTGGAGAGGAGACCCAGGGCGTCGAAGATCGGCGCCGTCTCGCCGATGCTCTGGTTGGCCCGGTCAACCACCTGGCGGCCGATGGGTGCCCGTTCGGCCGAGTAGCTCTCGAGGAGCCCAGGACCGGCCTGTCCGGTCAGGACCGCGGCGAGCTTCCATGCCAGATTGAAGGCGTCCTGGATCGACGTGTTCGATCCGAGGCCGTTCGAGGGAGGATGGCGGTGGACGGCATCGCCGGCGCAGAACACCCGCCCCTCGGAGTAGTGCTCGGCGTAGAGGTGATTGACCGTCCAGGCCGAAGACGAGGTGATGGTGACCGGTACGGCGTCGTCACCGACCAACCGGCGCACGATCGACAGGGCGAACTCGTCGGTGAGGTCCGGCGGGGGGCCCTCGATGTCGTAGCCCCAGACGATCAGCCACCGGTGCCACGGTCGGACCATGCGGACGAGCCCTGCGCCGATGCCGCCCACATCCGAACCGGGCTGGAGCACCCAGTAGAGGACCGAGGGTCGGTCGGCAACGAGATGCGACAGGTCCGCCTCGAAGACGATGTTGATCGACCCGCCAACACCCATCCGACCTCGCAGCGGCAGGCCGATGTCATCGGCCACCTTCGACCGGCCGCCGTCCGCTCCGACGACGTAGCGGGCCCGGATCTCGTAGTCGTCCCGCCGGAGCCGGTCCCTGACCTGTACGGTTACGCCGTCTTGATCCTGACGGAGGCCGAGGTACTCGGTGTCGAACCGGGCCTGGGCGCCCCGGGCCTGGGCGGTGTGGAGCAGGATCGGCTCCATCAGGTCCTGAGGCAGGTCGCAGATCTCCGTGGGGCTGGCGGCAAGGTAGCCCGACAGACGGTCAGGCCGTGTACCCCACGCGTGCAGGCGACCGAGCTCCTCGCCGGCCAGCGAGGTGCAGTACACCAGGTTCCCCATCAGGGACTGTGACGTGGCCTGGGCCCGGACCTGGTCCTCCACGTCGAGGTCACGCAGCACCTCCATGGTCCGCTGGTTGGTGATGTGGGCTCGCGGGGTGTCGGCCAGGCGCCCGTACTTGGTGATCACCGTGGTCTCGACGCCGTAGGTCGCCAGCGCCAGTGCGGCGGCCGAGCCGGCGGGGCCGCTGCCCACGATCAGTACGTCAGTCTCGAAATCGGGCATGCACTCCCCCCAATGGCCTTGATTCATAGACATGTGCGTAGAGCGGACGCTATGCCGCTGAACGTACAGACAACGTACCCCGTAGCCGGAGGCACGTGGAGGCACGGCACCGGTCGGAGAGGCGCAATCGGTCCGCCGATCACGGGTCTCTGGCGGAACCGGGTCGGTCACCGAACACGAGCGTGCTCGCCAACCCGTTGCCTCATCTCCGCGCGATGCTGGCCATATAGCAGACCAACCGACCGAGTACGGCGATTTCGCCCTCAAGGGATTCCTGGGATTCCAGATCGAAGAGGTTGCCGAAGGTCATGCTCGTGCTCGGCTGACCATCGCCGATGAACACCGCAATCCCAACGGAGTAGCGCACGGCGCGGTCTACTTCGCCATGGTGGATACCGCGATGGGCGCAGCAACGATGTCTGCGCTCTCCGACGGAAGGTTCTGCACGTCAGTCGAAGTGGAATTGCGATTCATCCGGCCAGCGGCTGCCGGGACCCTGATCGCCGATGTCTCCGTCGTCTACATGGGCGGAGCATCGTCCATCTCGAGGCCCGGGTTCACGACGGCACCGAACGGCTCATGGCAACCGGCGCCGGTACCTTCGCCATCATCGGGGACCGGTAGCCGGCCCCGACCGGTCTCAGGTCTGGACCAGGTCACTCACCGGGGTGAGAGCAACGGCCAGAGGAGCGAAAGGACTTCTTCACAGGAGCCTCAACTCCACAGGTCACCGACCATGAGTTGGGTTCGTCCCTTGCCCACATCCATTTCGTGGTGGACCAACTCGTGGACGTCGTGCCGGACTACCCATGCCACGTCGCGCTCCACCGGTTCTGTGAAGTTGTACGTGCAGCGCCGGGCCGGTTGCCCGGCGCTGAGCCCTTCGACGACCTTCACGATGAGGTACGTGGCCACGGCCAGTTCCTCCCCCTGTCGCACCGCGATTCGCGCGCGTGTCCGGCAATCAGGGCTCGCTCGACGCGGTACGTCCGGGCGAAGCGGGGCGTGTCCTCGACGAGGGCGAGAAGCACCCGCTCCCGCTGGACCAGGAGCTGAAGGGCACCAAAACCTCGATCGCACCGCTCGCTCCCGGCCAGAAACCCTTTCTCGCCGCTGCCACGTTGTGATTGCGGCCGAACCCGGGTACAGAACCAACCCTTGCCGGAGGCGAGCGATTGCTCCCCCTTCGGGATGTCGAAGGGAAGCTTCGGAGCGGTGACGCGATCCATGGGCCCGACTGGATTCTGTCGAGGAGACGAGGCCGCCGTTGCTCTGAGGCTGATCCGGTTATGCCGCCACCGGGCAATACTCGTGGATGAGGCCACCGAGCACGTCGTGACGGTCGACGCGATGGAGCGTCGGGGGAGTGCAGCCGACCTCACCGGCGGGTACTGCAAGATCGATTCCACGATGCGGGCGCTGTCGGTTGTAATGGCAGACGTACTGGCGAAGTACCCGCTCGAGGTGACCGTGGCCCAGAATGAGCAGCCAGTCGAGGCATTCGGTGCGCACGGTCCTCACCCAGCGCTCTGCGTAGGCAGTGGCCCGGGGCGATCGGACTGGCGTCTTGATCACCCGGATGCCCTCGGAGCGAAACACCTCGTCGAAGCTGGTCGTGCACTTGGTGTCCCGGTCCCGGTCCCGGATCAGGAACTTGATCGACCGACCGCTGTCCACGAGATCACTAACCAGGTGACGGGCCACCTGCGTGACGAACGCTCCGGTCGGATGGTGAGTCACACCCAGGATGTGCACCAGTCGCGTCGAGGGCTCGATCATGAAGAGCACATAGAGCTGCTTCAGCGAGACGGTATCCACCGTGAAGAAGTCCGTTGCCAGCACGGTCTGTGCCTGGGAGCGAAGGAACTCCGGCCACGTAGGTCCACCTCGTGGCACCGGTCCGAGACCATGGCGACGCAGGATCCTACGAATGGAGCTGGGAAACGCGGATCCCGAGCTTTCGCAACTCGCCCTGGATGCGGATACATCCCCAGCGCCGGATCTCTCGACCCAGACGAATGATGAGTTCGACCATGGGGGCTGCCATCGGCGGTCGGCCGGTGCCTCCCTGTGCTCTCCATCGCCGCCACTTGACCCTGGCTGATTCCCGATGCCACCGCAGCAGCGT